>Ga0189275_100069_pt1 | contig 198266 bp, 168 predicted proteins | sample N19A6minimetaG_FD_130329 | JGI IMG/M metagenome (GOLD analysis project Ga0189275, IMG submission 130329) | Marine microbial communities from the Costa Rica Dome - N19 A6 mini metaG | ecosystem: Environmental > Aquatic > Marine > Oceanic > Photic zone | place: Costa Rica: the Eastern Pacific...
ATGTAGGTGATGTCCGTTACCCAGGCGCGATCCGGCTCCATTACGTCGAACCGCCGATCCAGCGCGTTGTCGACCACCAATGACGGCTTGCCACCGTAGGTGCCCGGCCGGCGCTTGTAGCCGGTCTTGCGGGAGATCCCGAACTCCCGGCAAAGCACGGCCATCTTCTCCCCGTCCAGCAAACGGGCGACGAATTTAAGACGCTCATCCATGGCGTTACACTCCTTCCAGGGCACCTCCGCTCTCCTTGCAAAGGCCCTATTGTGTAACCCATGTGTCCGGTATGAAGTGTTACCTATCTCTCAGGAAGGACATTTTACAAATCATGTAGGATGCGGTTCGCCTGAACGTGCTCGAGCCAAGAGCAGTTCACAATGCAACCGTCCCAGCGCTACAAAGACGAAGTCTATAATCTCGGTTAAACATCTGCTCCCACCGCAGATGCTCCAACATACTGCCTACACGGCTACACGCTAGAGCTCCTGAATTTAGGTCCGCAGGAAGGTTCACAACGATCCGCCCTCAAAGCTCACCCAGATTCTGGAGAAACTAGCTTAAGTCAATTCAGATTAGTTTCGTTATGCGGAATTCATTTTTATTTTCTTGATCCTCCGTCGAAAGTCAGCATGCTGCGCATGCAGATAAAAATAGCACAGTTGGGCACCCGCCGTGAGTATCGAGAAGCTTCTGAATCCCCAAAGCATTGCCATTGTCGGCGTTTCCACCAAGAAGGCTACATTCCAAGTTGGTGGCCGCGCCATATTCGATCATCTGCGCAAGCACGGGTATCCGCACAGGATCGATATCATCACCCGGGAACCCGCGACGATCGACGGCGTGGAGAGTGCCACGAATCTGGATGCCCTGACGTACAGCCCGGATTGCATCCTGATTTCGGTGCCCGCAACGGAAGTCTATGCAACAATCGAGAAAGGCTTGGCCTTGGGCAGCCGCGCCTTCGTCACGTTGACCGCAGGGTTTTCCGAATCCGGCGAGCGAGGCCGGGAGGAACAAGACCGCATCGCCGCGCTGCTGAAGGACCATGGCGCAGTCATGCTCGGCCCAAATACGACGGGGTTCGTCAATTTCGGTGCGTGCACCGCCATGAGCTCGACCAGCCGCGTCAGCGCCGAACTATCGCCCGCCGGCAATGTCGGGTTGGTTGTTCAAAGCGGCGCCTTAGGTAGTGGTTTGCTTGAAGAAGCCGCCCGGAACGGCATCGGTTTGAGCCACTTGATCTCAACCGGGAACGAAGCCGTCACCACCTTGGCGGATTGTATCGATTATCTCGTCGAGTGTCCGGAGGTGCGGGCAATCGCGTTATATGTAGAGAGTTTCCGCGAGTCCGACCGCATCGTAAACTCCTCCCGCATGGCGCTGAACGCCGGAAAACCGATCGCGGTTTACAAAACCGGTCGATCCGAAGTCGGTAGAAAAGCTGCGGCTGGGCATACCGGCGCTTTGGTCGGCAACCGGGGGGCGTATGACGCTGCCGTCGAACAGTTGGGTTGGATCGACGTGCGTGCGATCGAGGACCTGCTTCCGATCGCTAACTACGCGGCAATAGCCGGCCCTGCCAAGACGATGGGAATTATGTCTGTATCTGGGGGCTATGGCGGATGTCTCGCCGACGCCCTTGCCGTCGATGGCAGAGTAACCCTGCCCGCGCCGGCACCGGAGACAGTGGCACGTATGCGTGATTTCGTCCCAAGCTTCCTTTCCGCGAACAACCCGGTAGACATTGGCGGCACACCGTTCCGGCATCCGGATGGCTTCGCGCAATGCCTGGATGCGCTGGCTGACGATCCGTCTATCGAAGCCGTGACGATTGCCAACACACCGATCGTACCGGCCTGGGGGGAAAGTGTCGCAAAAGCCGCCGCGGACACTCATGCCAGAACCGGCAAGCCAGTCTCTGTCGTTTGGCCGTCGGAGATTTTCAATGCCGAAGCCCTGGCAATGATAAGAGCCTCAAAACTTCCCGCCTTCGGCAGGGTGGATACATTTGCCGCCGCCGTATCCGGTACCGCCGCCGCGGACGCCGCGCGGTCCACCCCTTCCCGATTGCTGCGTGAGGGTCGAGTGAACACCCCTGTATTTCATGACGGCGATCCCGTCGCGCTGGATGAGGCGGAAAGCAAGACCCTGCTGAAGGGTTTGGGGGTTTCCTTCCCCCGTGAACTCTTCGTCGAGATCAAGGATATCGGAACAATATCCGCGGCCGCCGAAGAAATTGGCTACCCCGTCACGCTCAAGGGAATGGCATCCGGGGTCGTGCACAAATCCGAGTTCGGCCTGGTTGCCGTGCGCATTCCCGATGCGACATCACTTGACGCGCAAATCTCCAAAATGAAGGAAAGCGCCAAGCGAAACAGCCTGGACCTGCGCGGTTACCTTATTGGCGAAACGGTGAGCCCAAAGGCGGAGGTTATCGCCGGCTTGAGTCTGGATCCGGAATTCGGTCCGGTCCTCACTTTCGGCGCCGGCGGCATTTATACGGAAGTCATGCAGGACGCAACGGTCCGGCTGCTGCCGCTCGACCGCGCGGAGATCAAATCGATGATTGAGCGGTGTCGTATAGCCAAGGTCTTGAACGGTGCCCGTGGCAAGGCCGCCCTGGATGTGGAGGCTCTGGCAACTTTTTTGGTGAACCTCGCCGATCTGGCGCCACATATGGGCCCGGAAATCACAGGACTGGAAATCAACCCCATTGGCGTCGGCGCAACCGGTGGCGGGGTATGGGCATTGGATGCGACTGTCTTCCAATCGGGAGGAACCTGAAGTGTCGACAAGAAAACAAAAACTGATCCAAGCGAGCGAAATCCCCTCCTTGCTTGCTGACTGGCTTTCAGATGGAGATCTGCTGGCGCTGGGAGGACTGTTCAAACAAGGGCGTCCCTGCGCACTGGTTCGGGACGTGATCCGAAGCGGGAAAAAGAACCTCAACCTCGTCTCCTCACCAGGCTCGGGCTATGATGTCGACCTCATGATCGCGGCCGGCTGTGTTGCGGAAACCTACCTTCCCGCCGTGACGCTTGAGGACAGGATGTGTCCATCCTTCAGAAACGCGGTAGAGACGGGAACGGTTCAAGCCCATTGCGTCGATGCGTTATCGGTGGTCGGAGGCCTTCTTGCGTCCGCAAATGGTGTGCCGTTTCAACCGGTCGTCGCCTGGAAGGGGTCCGACGTCCCCAAACACAATCCGCTCGTCGCGACTATCGTCTGTCCCTTTACCGGTAATGAGTTGTTCGCAACAAAAGCGATCAAACCGAAATTGACTCTGCTTCATGCGCAGGAAGCGGATTGCTACGGCAATATTCGTCACCTCGCGACCATGACCTATGCCGATAAAATGATGGCGCGGGCATCCGAACGGGTGATCGTAAGCGTCGATCGCATCGTTTCCACGGAAGATATCGTCGCCCGGTCACGGGAAACGAGCATACCCTGCACCTATGTGGATGCCGTTGTCGAAATACCTTACGGGGCCCATCCGACAGGCAGCTTTCCACTTTATAGTATCGACGAGGATCATATCGCCAGCTACGCCTCGGCCGCGGAGGCGAAGCGCCGCGGGAAGGAAGGCGGCGCGGAAGCGCTTCAGGCCTATCTTGAACGCCACATCTTCAGCCCTCACGACAACGGTATGTATATCGACGCCGTCGGTGGTAAGCCCCACCTCAGCAAGCTCGAGAAGGAGGCAGAAAACCTATGAGCGAACCAAACTGCCATGCCGCCGAAATTCAAGCGGTCGTCCTTGCCAGAGAGCTTCAAGACGGGGAGATGGGGGCCGCCGGCGCGTCCGCTGCCATCCCGATGGCCGCCATCATGCTTGCGCGCAAAACACACGCGCCGAATATCGAGATCGCGGGCGAGATGTTCGTCAATCCCAGACCAAAACAATTGTGGGATTCCATGCTCGATGACCGTGCGTTGGGGTCCTGTGAAGCGGCGGAAACCTTTCTGGAATTGTTTGGACATTCCCACAGAGGTTTGGACTTCTTTTTCCACAACGGGATGCAGATCGATCGCTACGGCAATATCAATCTGCACTTTATTGGTGGATCAATCGACAAGCCGAAAATGCGCGGCCCGGGGGCGGCGAACATCTCCTATGCCGGTACATCCAAACGCTTTTACATTTGCACCCATGCACATTCGACCCGGACCTTCGTGCCGAAAGTCGATTTCATCACGTCTCCCGGTTATCTCAACGGCCCCGAAAGCTTCGGCAAATCAGGTCTGAAGGGAGGGCCGAAATTATGCGTCACGCCCCTTGCGGTCATGGACTTCGAACCGGAAACGTTGAGAATGCGGCTGAAATCAGTGCATCCCTGGAGCTCCGTCGAGGAAGTCGCCGCAAATACCGGATTCGACCTGATCATTCAGGAAAACGTGCCGACCACCGATCTGCCGACCATGGAAGAGCTGCGCATTCTGCGTGAGGAAGTCGATACGCGGGGTATTCTCCGAAAGGTATGACCCTGGGCGGCCGACGCCTTGAGCGTATCCTATTTCTCAATGGCGGATTGATCGGCAAAGCCCCCGTCCAGAAGCTGCTGTTCGATCAAACGAGCAACCTGAACAAGCCTCTGGCCGATTTCACGGGCCTTGCCGGCCGGTAGGTGCCGGGCCGGCGCCCCACATGCTAATGCATAGATCGGCGCCCCCCCGGGAAAGACGAGCGGCACGGCGACCCCGTTGATATCGGTGAACCAACTGGTTTGCGCCATGGTGAAGCCTTGCTCCCGGACTTCGCGCAGGCCGTTCTCAATACTCGCCTTGATCGCTTTCCAATGCTTTGCGTGGCGTTCCTTCAAGTGTGTATAGAGGTATTCCTGTTCCGCTGCAGGCAGCGCGGCAATAACAGCATGACCGGTGGCGGTTCCGGCCAAGGGGATACGCGAGCCGACCTCAAGACGAAGCGTCATCAGCGTATTCGCGCTATGGCAAACCTCCAACTCGATCACATCGAGCCGATCTCGTCCCGCGAGGGACGCGTGAACATTATACGTATCCGCCAACTCGGTCAGGTAGGGCCGGACAAGATCACTCAAACTAAACGGTTCGCGCGCGGCAAAGCCAAGCGTCAGGACGGATGTCCCCAGTCGATACTGACGTTTCTTGTCGGAGTAATGCAGATAGCCGAGGGATTTGAGCGATTGCAGCAAACGCGACGTCGTCGGTTTTGGCAGTCCGACCCGTTCGGCCACTTCCATGCTGGTCATCCAGACACGTTCCGAGGCCGAGAATGATTCGAGAACCAGAAGGCCCCGTCCCAACGCGTTTACGAAATCGCGGTCTTTCGCAACGACACCGCTCTGGCGCCTGCGACGCACACGGTCGCGCGGTGCCTCCTCCGCTTGTCCGGTATCAGTGGTTTCGTCAGCCGTCACGCTCATTCGCCCCAGAAATTCGCACCGAGCTGATCCATGCGATGGCTCAACTCACTGGACAATGACAACAGGTCCGGAGCCAGTGTCTTGTGGAAGAATGCCTCATCGACACCACGCCTGCGGGTTCCACAATTCAGAGAAAGGATTGTAGAGCCGCGATCGAGCCAAACCGGTGCACCTACGGCAAAAATCTCACGCCGCCAATCGCCAAACGCCGTCGAATAACCAAGGCGCTCGACCTCTGCCATTTTCTCCAACAGCCCCTCTTCGATAGTGTCCGCATCTTCTCCCGCGGCCTCACAAATAGCGTCCATGTGTTTCCGACGTCCGTCCTCGCCGAGTGCCCACATATACGCGCGCCCCATCGCGGATTCGGCGATGGGAACAAGGTAGCCTACCCTGAGTCGCATCGTGACCGTCTCCGGCCCGGAACAATAGACCAGATATACCATATGGGCGCCTTCGCCGATGCCCAACGCTACGGACATATCGTGCTTGTCAGCCAAAGCCTGCATCAGGGGTTCGGCGACGCGCCGGACCGGCAGCGCCCGCAAAAGCGCATGCCCCAGGACCGTAACCTTGTCTCCCAGATGGTATTGTCCGTGCTCGCCGACCTGCCTTAGGTATCCCATCTTGGTCAAGGTATAGGTTAGTCGCGCCACGGTTGCCTTCGCCAGCCCGGTCCTTTCCGCTATCTCCTTATTGCCCAAGGGGGCATCGATCGCATGGAAGGCCCGCAAGACGGCCAGGCCGCGTGTCAGTGATACAACTTCCGTTGCCTCCGCCGCCTCTTTCACTATGGGTGCAGCCATGCGCCTCTACCTTTAACCTTTCGCAATCCGATTTACCGGCCGCTCCATACCGGCGCCCGTTTCTCCGCAAAGGCGCGAGGCCCCTCTTGCGCATCTTCACTTGCATAAACCGGTTCGTAAATTCGTTTCGCTTCCTCAAGCCCTTCCGCACAACCAAGATCCATGGTTCGCAATACGGCCTCCTTACCGGCGGCGACCGATAACGGCGCATTCGATGCAATCGTTTCCGCCAAGGACCATGCCTTCGTCAGAACGTCCTCAACCGAGGATTCCACGTAATTCACGAACCCGATCTCCTTGAACCGCTCAATCGACTGAGATTCGCCCGTAAGGATCAACTCCATTACCAGTGGTTGCGGCAATTGCCATAGCAACGGCATAGCCCAAGGCGAGCCCCTGCCTCGCTTCACTTCCGTGATACCCCCCTGTGTACCGGCCAAGCCGATGCGCAAATCGGCATTCAAGGAAAGCATGAAACCACCGGCAGCGAAGTGACCGGTCATGGCCGCAATGATGGGCGCACGAACGCGACGCATCCGCTCGTGAAAGGGATCTCGGATCAAGGTCAGGACATCGACGCCGTTATCACGGCGCAACTCGCTCGCCTCTTTCAAATCCATCCCGGCGCAGAAAGTCCCGCATGGCGCCGCCGTCAGTATCACCGCGCGAATGTCGGACCGTCCGTCAACATGTTCCCACAGATCATACAACCTGTTTGCGGCAGCCACCGACAGCGCATTCCTGCGCTCCGGCCGGTTCAATGTGATCGTCGCCACATGGTTGGAGACATCGAAGGAAACGGTTTCTTCTGCACTCATTGGACGGACGAGCCTCTTCAATAGTTGATTTTCGACCCTATCAGCGTTTGCACTTAGACCACAATGCGGAATTCATTTTCAAAAATACTTGTCTCCAATTACTCATCGTGCAAAGGTCTGGTCGCTGCATCAGGGTTCGTAAGATCGGGGCATCTCGCATCACGGCTGATCCGCGGCACGAACAAGAATAATCGGCGAAACAATGAAAACGCCGTGTCCAGATCAACAACCCAGTGCCAATTGGCATCAGCTTTGGGAGGAAACTCGTGCGTACCAAATTGAAGAGTATCTTGACCACGACGGCCCTGCTCCTCGCAGTCGGCCTCAGCAATCCAGCAAACGCCGACACGAAGACACTTGCGCTTGGCTCCACAAACGCGACCTCGAGCCACTATCAAATCGCGGTCGGCATGGCCCAGGCGATCGAAGCGGGCAACAAGGACCTGAAGGTTTCGGTGATCGAAACCGGCGCCAGTGTTGATAACATACGGCGCTTGATGCGCGGCGAAATCGACCTCGGTCTCGTCGCCGGCGACGTCTTCGTCCAAGCGCGCAAGGGGCTGGGACAGTTTGAAGGCAACGCAATCAAAGATCTCGTTGCGCTCTATCCCTATTCCAACTCCGTCATCAATGTTGCCGTTCGTCAGGACTCCGGAATCACCTCCCTGGAGCAACTGGACGGTAAGAAATTCGCTCCCGGAATTCGCGGTAGCGGCGGGGAACTACTGATCACTCAAAGCTTTGCGCTGTTCGGGATCAAGCCGGACTACGTCTATGGTACGGTCACGGACGCGGTGGAAGCCGTCCGGAACGAGCAGATCGTCGGTTACAGCAAATACGCTGCGGCGAACCGGGTCGACGCTGCCCTGCAGGAACTGCTGACCTCGGTCGATATGCGCATTATCGGGTTCACGGCCGAGCAGCAAAAACTCATGAAAGCGAACCTGCCGGGTGTCGGCTTTACGAAGTTGCCCGAAGGATTCATCAAAAATAACCCGGAGGTTTATACACCCTCCGTGCCGATCGTATACGCGACACGGCTATCCCTGATGGATGACGAAACCGCACGGAAAATCGCGACGGGCATCGGCGACCAGAAACAAATCCTGATCGATGTTTGGCCGCAGCTTAAAGACTACGACTTCAAGACATCGATCCTCTCCACCGAGGATATCGGCATCGCCGTTCACCCTGGCGCGATGACTTACTGGTCGGCTGGAAACTAAACCGACCGGCCCTATACTACAGACCGCCCAGCGCATCCGCCCTGGGCGGTCGACTTTTCACAAAAAAACGCAGTGACGCCGGGGAATGGAAATGGCGGGGATTCAAACCAACGAGCGGATTCGTTCCGCAATTGAGCTCACTCTTCGCATCGTGCTCGCCGCCTATGCACTGTTTCAAATCTATACGGCGCATTTCGGTGCGTTCGAGCCGCTTGTCCAACGCGGGATATTCCTGGGGCTCGGTTTGGGGTCGATCTTCCTCATCGGGGCCGTGGCTCGGAACGAAAAAGCCCCGTCGACCATCAGTCTTCTTCTCTGTTGCGCAGCGGCGGCGGCCGCCTACATCGTGTGTTTCCACGTCGCCATCGGTTCCGGGCGTTTGTCGAACTTCATGGTGCATCTCAGCCCGTGGGACCAGGCTTTCGGTTTCATTGCGCTGGCGCTGGTGCTGGAAGGTGCGCGGCGGACAATCGGATGGTTCCTGCCGCTCTTGGCGCTATTCGGCATCGCCTACTATTTCAGCCATGATCTGATCTCCGGAACTTGGCAGCCGCCGCGTGTTTCGATGCTGACCTTCGTCGAAACCTATTACGCCTCAACCGAAACCATCTTCGGCTACATGGTCGATATGGGATCACGGGTCATTGCGATCTTCATCATCCTGGGCGCCCTGCTTCTGAGTACCGGAGCGACCGAGATATTCATCAAACTCGCGACCATCATCGCGGGCCGAAGCTACGGCGGCCAAGCCAAGGTCTGTACGGTATCCTCCGCCCTGTTCGGAACCGTCACCGGGTCGGCCGTGGCGAACGTCATGGCGATGGGACCCGTGACGATCCCCACGATGCGCCGAGCCGGCTATAAAGGCAGTTTCGCCGCCGCAATTGAAGCCGTATCCTCCGCTGGCGGACAGATCATGCCGCCGGTCATGGGGGCTGGTGCCTTCATCATGGCTGAGATCCTGAACATTCCTTATTCGAATGTAATGACGGCGGCGATCATTCCCGCCCTGCTCTATTTCACAGTCTTGTGGTTCAGTGTCGGCATGAATGCGCGGCGCCTGAATATTCGCCCGTTGGACCGCAGTGAATTGCCGGATTGGCGTGAACTGCTCGACCCGGTCACCGCTTTGCCGATGTATTTGCCGGTTGTCAGTCTGATCGCCTTGCTTGCCATGGATTATACGCCAACGCACGCGGGTTCCGTCGCCGTGTTCGTCCTTCTCGGCACCCTTCTGGTCGTCAGGACATGGAAATGCCTGCGCGAAGACGGCATACAGGGCTTGCCACAGACATACCGCACGCTGTCGAAGGAAATTCTGGAAGGGCTGTATGACGGCGGCAAAGCAATCGCCATGGTCGCCGTCCTTCTGGCATGCGCCGCCATCGTCGTTAAGGTGCTGACGGCAACGGGGGCCGGTGTGAAGATCTCCGGCCTTATCCTGTCTCTGTCTGGTGAGAGCCTCGTTCTGGTCCTGATCCTGACGGCGTTCCTATCCATTCTGTTGGGCATGGACGTTCCCACGACGGCATCCTACATCCTGGCCTCCGCCGTTGCCGGACCGATCCTGATCAATCTGGGTATTGCACCACTCAACGCCCATCTGTTCATCTTCTATTTCGCGATCATGTCGGCCATCACGCCACCGGTCTGTGCCAGCGTATATGCCGCCGCGACCATTGCCGGGGAGAATTTCTGGAAGGTCGCAGGCCATTCGGTCGTCATGGCGATCTCGCTCTATCTGATCCCTTTCCTGTTCATTTTCCGGACCGGCGTTCTCATGGAAGGGTCCGTCGCGACGATCCTGTACGATACGGCGGCAACCGCGTTGGCGGTCATCGCCATTACCTGCGCATCGGCAGGATATGCATTGGGCAAGTTAAACTGGACGCTGCGTGTCATGCTTTATATCGGCGGCGCACTAATGTTCTTTCCTGCCGTTTGGAGCGATGCCGCCGGCGCAACATTGGTCATCGCCATTGCCGCTTTGAGCAGGGTCAACGCGCGAAAGTCCAACCCGACCTTGGGGCAGGATGCAGCCTTAGAGCGGCGGCCGTAGGGGAAGCGAAACGCTATCCGGCAATGTGGCTGGATCGACTTCTACGGTCGAGCCACCAGCCAAATGGCCGGGGCCACCGGGCGTACCCGCTTTGCCCCATCAGCGCTGTCGCCGCGCCGACCGCCCAATTCGGATCGGCGAGCATCTGCCGGCCCAGGGCGACCAAATCGGCCTGGCCTTCGACGATGATTTCCTCAGCGTGCCGTGGATCGGTGATCAATCCCACGGCCATGGTGGCGATTCCGGCGGAACGCCGCAGGTCCGCCGCAAAGGGCACTTGAAACCCTGCGCGGCGCGGAAGAAGCATTTCTTTCTTGGGCAAGACCATGCCCCCCGAAGAGCAATCTATCAGGTCGACCCCTGCCTGCTTCAGCCGGGCAACGAGGGCCCGCGAGTCCTCAATACTCCACCCTATGCCGACACCGTCCACTGACGAGATGCGGCACGCCAAGGGCTTGTCCGACGGCCAAACCGACCGCACGGCCTCGACGACGTGCATCGGGAATCGCATGAGGCCCTTGAGGGACCCACCGTACGCATCATCCCGGCCGTTCGAGAGGGGGGATAGAAAGCTGTGCAGCAGATAGCCATGCGCCATATGAATTTCGATAAGATCGACGCCTGCCTTGTTCGCGCGGAGGGCCGCATCGCGATAGGCGCTGATAAGGCGATCCATATCCGCTTGGGTCATCGGATGCGGCGAATGACCGCCTTCCGATGCAGGTCGTGTGTCCGGGCCGAGGACCTTCTCACCCGCCGGTATTGCGACAGAAGAAAACCCGTGCCAGGGCGGCGAGGTGAAGGCCTTGCGGCCGGCATGCTGCAATTGAAGCCCAACCGGCGCACCGCATTCATGCATGTCGCCCACCAGGGCCGCCAAAGCGTCGGTTTGCTGGTCGGACCAAAGCCCTAGATCCTGGTCCGTTGACCGTCCGTCCGGCGTCACCGCCGTCGCCTCCACCATGACTAGCCCCGCGCCGCCAAGCGCAAACCGGGTCAGATGCGCCGTGTGCCAAGCGGTCGGCTCCGCATCCGGCGCGGAATAGGTCTGCATCGGTGAAACCACGATGCGGTTGCGAACCGTCAATCCCCGTAGCGTCAACGGCTCAAACAGTGCGGCGCCCATTAAAGCCGCATCGCTTTACTAATGATCGCACGTTGGATTTGCGACGTCCCCCCCCCAATCGTGCACTGCATGCCTTCACGGAAATACCGCTCCATATCGGCTTCAGGAAGCATCGAGTGTCCCCCCAGAATTTGCATACCCTGGCGGGAAACAGTTTGCAGGGTTTCCGATGCGAACAGCTTCGCCATCGCGACTTCCTTGGCGCAAGCGACATTGCGCACGGCAAGGTCGGCCGACCGATAAACGAGCAACCGGGCCGCATCGACCTGTGTCTGCATATCGGCCAACATGTGGCGAATGACCTGGAAATCGAAAATCGGTTGATCGAACTGGTTTCGGTCATGCGCGTATTGCAAGGCGTCATTGACCGCAGTTTGCGCATTGCCGACATAGGCGGCCGCGACGGCGATCCGCTCAAGTTCAAGGTGGTCGGTGATGATTTCCCATCCCTGCCCTTCGGCCCCCAACCTGTTCTCAACCGGCACGCGGGCATCATCGACGAAGATTTCCGTCGTACCGGTGGACCGCCGCGCCAGGGTCGGTAATTTCCGTATATCCAGGCCTTCGGTATCGTTGGGAACGATCAGAACAGACAATCCCTTGTGCTTTGGCGCATCGGGATCGGTCCGGACCAGCATGGCGATTTTCACATCCTCGGCCGCCGCGCCGCTGCACCACAGTTTCTGCCCCTTGATCACATAGTCCGCGCCGTCTTTCCGCGCGCGTGTCCGCGTCGCTGCCGCGTCCGACCCGGCATTGGGTTCGGAAATCGAGATGGAGAACCGGATCGCCCCGCTCATGAACGGTTCGAGATAGGCCTCTTTCTGGACATCTGTTCCGAATTTCACGATGTTCATCGCCGTGAATGTAGGGACCAGGACCGATGTGGCAAAGTCGAAACCGAACTTCCCCAGCCCCTCACACATCAGGGCATAGTCGAAAATATCGCCGCCGAACCCCCCGTGGTCTTCCGGAATCAGCAGTCGCAACCAACCTTCGTCGGCAATCCTCGAATAGGCCTCGTACGGATAGGCACGTTCCAAGTCATGTTCGCGAATGTATTCCCGCGTGACCTCCTTCTCCATGAAACGGTCAACGGTTTCGCGCCAGGTGTTCTGTTCGTCGGTAAGAAAATTCATTACGCGGGAAACTCCAAGGTTGAGAAGGGGTCGGCCGCAGCGGGACGGAGCCTTTCGCCGCGGACGAGAAGGCTGAACTCGCAACGTAGAATGGTTTCTTTGCGTTGGTTGACGCCAAGGAGTTCGCTCACAGCAACGCCGGCACCGTTCTTCTTGGGCCTTAGGTCCAATATTTTGGTTCGGGCCCAGATCGTATCGCCCATAAAGCTCGGCTTGAGGAATCGAAGCCGGTCGACACCATAGAAGGCCTCGACGACCTCCGAGTCGAATTGGATGAGGGCGTTCACGATCGCAAAGACAAGCGTTCCCTGAACGATCCGCTGGCCATACAAGGCGGATGCCGCGAATTCCTTGTTTGAATGTATCTCAAGCCAATTGCCTGTCAGCATGCAGAAATTTACAACATCGGTTTCCGTCAGCGTGCGTCCGCGCGATGTCTTGATCTGCCCCACTTCCAGTTCCGGGAATGATTGATTAATCATAGACTGGGCGTTCCTTCATTTCTTACCGAACCAAATGGCTGTTAACGGCCGATCCAGTGTGGTTTTCTTTTTTCAGAGAAGGCCGAGGCGCCTTCCGTTGCGTCCCGACTGGCATAAACCGGCCGATGCAGTTCTTCGCCGCGGATCAACCCTTCCGCACACCCAAGATCCATACCGGCAACCAAGGTCTGCTTTGCGGCCCGGACGGAAAGTGGCGAGTTCGCCGCGATCTTCTCGGCAATTTCTTTCGCCTTATCGCGTACGCCCGTGACTGTTTCTTCGACATGGTTGACGAAGCCATGCCGCTTGAGGTCCTCGACTGGAACGGAATCGCCGGTCATGGCCATCTCCGCCAGTATCGGGGTCGGCAGCATCCACAGCATCGGGACGATCCATGACGTTCCGCGTCCGAATTTCGCTTCCGAAATCGCGCCTGTCGAACCGGCCAACCCGATGCGGATATCCGCTCCCATGGCGAGCAACATACCAGCGCCAATGAAATGCCCGGTCAGCGCGGCGATGATCGGTTTTCCAATCTCCCGCATCCGACTTTGAAAGGGATCATGCATTTTTGTGAGCGGGTCTTCGCCGCTTTCCCGTGCGGCCTTCATTTCCTTGAGATCCATTCCCGCGCAGAAGACCCCACATTCGGCTGCATCAAGCACGACCGCCTTGATGGCGTCGTCGCTGTCTATCCTGTCCCAAAGAGCGGTCAAACGGTTGGCGACTTCGATCGACACGGCGTTGCGACTCCGCGGCCGGTTCAAACGGATATAGGCGACCCCGTCATCCACGACGCACTGAACCGCGACGGTGTCACCTGTTTCACGTATTGCCCCCATGAACCGGCTTCCTCTCTTTTCAGCGCATACGGGAGGTTGTTTCCACCCATGTCTCGCCATTGCAGCAAACTTAGAAAAGCCACAATACGCGGTCAACAAAAATTCCATCTTGCGGAACTCTATTTCGAAATTGTATTAGTTTAGTGTAGAACAGCTGAGGCCGTCACCGCAGCAAACGGTGGCGGTAGAGTCGCGAGCCCGCAGAGGGACGCTTGACGAACGCGCGAACAACCGGTGGTGACAGGAGCTTAAGATGGGAAAACAAATCAGAATTGGAGCCGGCTCTGGCTTTTGGGGCGATGCTCTGGATCCCGCCGTTGAACTTATCGAGCGCGGAAACCTCGGCTATATCGGGATGGATTATCTGGCGGAGCTGACCATGGCCCTGCTTCAACGCCAGAAGCTGAAAGATCCCAAAAAAGGCTACATTCCGGATGTCGTCGACCACCTGCGTGTCCTGCTGCCACTAGCACGCAAGCACGGCACGAAGATTATCTGTAACGGCGGTGGTGCGAATCCGCGGGCCGCGGCCGAGCGTGTTCGGGAGTTGGCCACCGAACTTGGCCTGCACGGAACGCGGATCGCGGTGATCGAGGGCGATGACTTGCTGGGGGCGTTGGACGACATCATTCGGTCCGACTCCGACCTGACAAACATGGATACCGGCGAAACCAACCTAGCCGGCATTCGCAACCGGGTCGTTGCGGCAAACGCCTATACCGACAGTTCCGCTATTCAGGCCGCCTTGACCAAGGGTGCGGACGTCGTCATCGCCGGGCGAGTTTCCGACAACGCCCTCTATGTCGGCCCGATAATGCATGAATTCGGTTGGTCCTTTGACGAAGCACATGCCGATCGAATTGCGGCGGCGATCACAGTCGGTCACATCGTGGAATGCGCGGCGGCTACGACCGGCGGCATGTCATCCCGCTTTGACGAAATGCCCGATATGGGGCACGTCGGCTTCCCCATCGTCGAGTTCAATGAGGATGCAACCGCAGTAATCACCAAACTGGAAGGCACCGGCGGCAAGGTCGATCAGTTCACGGTGAAGGAACATTTGACCTATGAAATCGGAAACCCGTCGGAATATCTGATGCCGGACGGTATCGCCGATTTCACCTCGGTGAAGATCGAGGATATAGGGCCGGACCGTGTCCGCATGTCGAATATTACTGGCAAATCCCGGCCGGAGAACTTGAAGCTCGTGATTGGGTATCAGGACGGCTGGGTCGGCGAAGGAATGCTGTTCTTCCCCTGGCCGCGCGCCCTGGAACGTGCCGAGAAAGCGAAGCACACGATCCAACAGCGTTTCGAACGTCTCGATCTCAAGGCGGACCAGATCCATTTCGACTTCGTCGGCGTCGACATGTTGCACGGATATGCCTCCCCCAAGCCGGACTACGACCCGGCCGAGATCGGCTTGCGTGTCGCGGTCCACACCGAGGATCGAAATGAAGCGGAAAAAGTGCGGCGCGCCTGTTCCCAGCTTTGGATCATGGGCCCGGGAGGAACCTCATTCGGCACCCCCCTTAAACCACGTCCGGTTTTTGGGTTGTGGCCAACCTTGGTGCCGCGCTCCTTCGTAAAACAAAACATGGAAATTCTGGAGGCCTGAAGATGCAGCTACTTCGTGACATCGCATATGTAAGATCGGGCGACAAAGGCGACGTTATCTCGGTGGGCGTGGTCGCAAGCGCGCCTGAATACTATCCGGATCTTCTGCGGACTCTTACCCCAGATTCCGTGAAAGACCTGTTCGGCGATTGGGTGAAAGGGCCCGTTGAGGTTTATCCCATGGATAATATCGAAGCGGTCGTCGTTTTGCTTCGCAATGCCCTGGGCGGCGGAGCGACTCGGACCTTGCGGCTGGACCAAACCGGCAAAGCCTTCGGCAACGGTTTGCTGAGACTGCCGATCGTGCAGGCCGAATGAAACCGGGAGTATAGCCCATGGAAGAACCGCGCCGGGGACAAGGGGAAACAGCGACGGATGCGAGGCCGGTGGCAGCCACAGGCTACGAGGAACACCAGGCCACTGTTGCGGCGGCACGCACGGCATCGATTGCAGGGGGCGCGCCGAAGTCGATTGAGCGGCATCGCGCCCGCGGCAAACTGACAGCGCGGGAGCGCGTCTCCCTGCTGCTGGATCCCGGCACCCCTTTCATGGAGTTGGGTCAACTGGCCGCCCATGGTGTCTATGACGAACCGGTGCCATCGGCAGGGATCGTCACCGGAATCGGAATGGTCCAAAGCCGCCTTGCGGTGGTTATGGCCAATGACGCAACCGTCAAGGGCGGCACTTATTATCCTCTGACCGTGAAGAAACAGATCCGCGCGCAACAGGTGGCCCGTGAAAACGGATTGCCGTCGATCTATCTGGTGGATTCCGGTGGCGCCTTTCTCCCCTTGCAGGAAGAACTGTTTCCGGACGAGCAGCATTTCGGGAAAATCTTCCGAAACATTGCCGAAATGTCGTCGATGGGCTTGCCGCAAATCGCTGCCGTAATGGGTTCATGCACGGCGGGCGGCGCCTATATCCCGGCGATGGCGGACGAAACCGTGATCGTGAAAGACACCGGTACTATCTTTCTCGGCGGCCCTCAACTCGTCCAAGCGGCAACCGGTGAAGTGGTCGATGCAGAGGAGCTTGGCGGTGCGGATGTTCACACGGTCGACTCTGCCGTCGCCGATCACTATGCGGTCGACGACATCCACGCGATCTCCCTGGTCCGAACCATCCTTTCCCGAAAACCGGGGACACCGCTGCACGGCCCGTCACTAATGCCGAGCGAGCCGCTGTATCCGGCCTCGGAAATCCCGGACCTTATTCCGACGGACAGCAAGCAACGCATGCCTGTGCGGGAGATCCTTGCCCGCCTCATCGACGGCAGTCGGCTTGATGAATATCGTGCCCGGTTCGGCGCGACAATCATTTGCGGAACCGCGGCGATCGGAGGGTATCCGGTGGGCATCGTATTGAACAACGGTGTGCTGTTCTCGGAAAGTGCGCAAAAGGCGACAAACTTCATTGAACTCTGCTGCCAACGCGACATCCCGCTTCTGTTTCTGCATGACATCAGCGGCTTCATGGTCGGCAAGGACTATGAAGCTGGCGGCATTGCGCGGCATGGGGCAAAGATGGTCAATGCGGTATCCACAGCCCGCGTACCGAAAATCAGTGTGTTGATCAGCGGCAGCTATGGCGCTGGCAATTTCGCCATGTGCGGACGCGCCTTTGGGCCGCGATTAATGGCCATGTGGCCGAATGCGCGCACCTCTGTCATGGGCGGTCAGCAAGCCGCCAAAGTCTTGAGCCTGGTCCGAGAAGACCAATTGAAACGCGCCGGCAAGTCATTCACAGCGGATGAGCGCAAGGCTTTCGAAGCCCCTGTTCTCGAAACCTATGAACGGGCAAGCCATCCCGTCAACGCGGCGGCTCGATTGTGGGTCGATGCGGTCATTGACCCGGAAAACACGCGCGACTGGCTGACACTCGCCTTGGCAATGGCCGCCGCATCACCGAAGGAAGAAACACATTTCGGTGTGTTCCGGATGTAACGACATGTTCAAACGCATCTTGATTGCCAATCGCGGGGAAATCGCCTGCCGTATTGCCCGAACCTGCCGGCAAATGGGTATCGAATACGTTTCCGTGTACTCGCAGGTCGACGCGAACGCACCGCATTTGGACGGCGCGGCCGTCTCGGTCTCTATCGGGTCTTCTAAGCCCTCGCAGTCCTATTTGGACGGCGCAAAACTCATACGCGCCGCTGTAGAGACCGGCTGCGACGCAATTCACCCGGGCTACGGATTCCTCTCGGAAAACGCCGATTTCGCCCGCGATGTTACGGCCAGCGGCCTAGTCTTCATTGGCCCCAAACCGAACACGATAGCGGACATGGGCGACAAGGCGACTGCCAAGAAGATCATGGCCGCAGCCGGTGTTCCGACAGTTCCCGGTTCCACAGAGGCGAGCGACGTTCCGGAGACAATAGAACGACACTTGTCGGAAATCGGATACCCCGCCCTATTGAAGCCAGCCGCCGGCGGCGGCGGCAAAGGCATGTCGGTGATCAGGTCAGGCAACGGTCGGCAGGAAATTGAATCGGCAATCCGCACCGCACTCGCCAATTTTGGAGACGGACGTCTGTTGGTCGAACGTTACGTCGAAGAACCCAGGCATGTGGAAGTGCAAGTCTTCGGCGATGGAAATGGCGGGTTCGTCCATCTTTTCGAAAGAGAATGTTCACTACAGCGGCGACACCAGAAAATCATTGAGGAAGCGCCAGCGGTATTTCTTCCACAAGACATCCGGACGGCACTTCATGACGCCGCGATGCAAGGCGCCCGCGCCATCAACTACCTGAATGCCGGCACTTTCGAATTTATCGTCGGAAAGGATGGCAGGTTCTACTTCCTAGAAGTCAACACGCGCCTACAGGTCGAACATCCGGTCACAGAAGAAATCACCGGCATAGACCTAGTCGAATGGCAAATCAGGATAGCTTGCGGATTTGCTTTACCATTGTCGCAATCGGAGATCCGTGTCGCTGGGCACGCTATCGAATGCCGCATCTATGCAGAAGATCCGGGAAACGACTTTCGACCGTCCCCCGGGCGCATTGACGCCATCCACTGGCCTAAGGAAGCACGTATTGAGACCGGTGTGACCGACGGTACGGTCGTCCCTCCCGACTACGACCCCATGATCGCCAAGCTGATCGTCAAGGGGTCAAACCGGGAGGCCGCTCTTAAAACCATGACCGAGGCGCTTGAGAATACGGCGATCCTGGGACTATCCAGTAATATCGGATTCTTGAACGCCTTGCTTGCGACGGAGACCGTGAAGGAGGATGTGTCACATACCGGTTTCGTCGACCATGCTCTGGCGCAGCTCCTGCCGAAATTCGACGCCGCGAACGCCCAGGCGGCCGCGTCCGCCGCCATCCTATGCGCGTATCGGACCGAAACCGCGCCGGACTCCCCTTGGGCAAACCCCTTGAAGTCGGACCGGGACGTCCTTGATCCACGGGCGCCGCTGGGGCGCATCGCGTTTCACGCAAACGGTGGTTGGCGATCAACGCAAATCAAGGGCATGAGAGGCACACTTTTCGTTATCGAATTGAACCATGAGATGGAAGGGCCGCAGACCAGGACTGTCGAGGCGCGGCGCTCAGGCAAGTTGGTAACGGGAACCGTGGGCGGTACGAATTGGTTCTCACAGGTCACTCCGGAGGCGGTTGAACTATTTATGTACGGCAACCGTTTCCGGTTCGATCGTTCTTTGAATCACGTCAATGACTGCGACGGAGACCCGGATATCGTCACCTCGGTAATGCCCGGCGCAGTCGTTGCTATCCAGGTAAAGGCCGGGGCGCTCGTAAAAAAGGGCGAGACGTTGGTCGTCGTGGAAGCGATGAAGTTCGAAACCCCATTTTCCGCTCCTCGGGACGGTGTGGTGTCCGAAATATGCTGCAAAATCGGCGATCAGGTCCGTACTGGTCAAACCCTTGTTCGGATCGGGGACGCTGCGCCAGACGCAGCTGGATAAAACCTCTTTCAAGTGAAGGGCAATGACCGTGGCTCTCGATCCCGAAACGTTGGAACATTTGACAGAAACAGTCCCCCCGATTCGTGGATGAGCGGTAGATCCCGATCGAACTGCAGGCCAAGACGGAAAACGCGATTCCCAGAAACAGCGCCCCCGACAGGACTGTAACAATCCAAAAAACTCAATTGCTTGTCTCAGAGTTTGGGAAAATTTAGCTGCACGGAACTGCATAGCGTTGCAACCGGTTTTCCCAAACTGGATTCTGCATTCCGTTACAATGCCTTTGACCTGCGGCCCTAGATCTCCTCCATTTTAGAGTAGAGTCCGTCACCGTGTGCTCTGCCCCCCATGGCGCATTTGATCATTTCCAGTGTTTCCGCCCGATAAACCTCTTCCAACGAACCTGAACTGAGCAAATCTGTCGCACTTTCAAGTTCACGCCCGGCGACGCGGCCTGTTTCCTTGATCCGCTCAGACAGAATTTGCAGGGAAGACCGGTTCGAGCAAAGAGATTCCTTTGCCATCTGATGAGCAACAGCGAGTCTCTCCTGAACCGTCTCTCTAAGATTCTTGTTTTTAGACAGGTGAACACCGATCATCTCGGGCTGTACGCAGGCGAGATGCAAATACTGGAAGGTCTCATCGAACTCGACCTCCGCAATGGCCGCCAACATCGTGGCACGCCCAATATCGCTTTCTTGCCCAGAAGCAGTCCCTGCCATGGCTTCACCAATGACAATCAGTTCCGCCGCGCGCCCACCGAGCAGACAAGCGAGATGCTTTTGAACGTCCTCCTTTGAAGACATAGGCACTGCGGTCTTGAGCTTAGTCCATCCCCAAACACCGTTCACAGGCCGGTCGAGCAATCGCACCTCTTCCACGATCCCCGGCCAGGCCAGCTCGCATAGGATCGCGTGCCCGATTTCGTGGACGGCGGTGACCTCCCGGTTCTTCAGGACATAGTCAGGAAGAACTGGACCTGTCTCTGCTCGAAGGTCTTCGATGGTTAGAGGGCGCTTTTCTTTCCGCGCACGCCGCCGAGCCCCCCTCACCCAGCGTTCGACATCCGCCCCGGTCGAACCCTGCGACATCCGCGCGATCGGCGTCAGGTCTTCGCCGTCCAGTTCATTGCCGAGGTGATAGCGCAGGATGCCGCTCAGCGCCCCCGTATCCGGCAAGGGGATCTCAATCGACCTGTCGAGACGGCCGGAGCGGATGATGGCGGGGTCCACCTTTGCCGGGTTGTTGCAAGCTCCGACCACGACGACGCCTTCCCTACCCTCTACGCCATCAAGAAGTTCGAGAAGCGCATTCGTCACTTGCCGCCAGTATTCGTGCCCGTTCCCGTTCAGGCTGTCCCTATCGACGAAACCATCGACTTCATCGATGAAGAGAATGCTCGGCGCATGGTCGATGGCCTGCTGGAAGCAGGCACGCATGGCCTGAAGGCAATCTCCGAGATGCCCTTCCCCCGCTGACTGCCACCGCATGACCGAGCCGAGAACCAAGGGCAAGCCCGCACTGCCGGCAAGCGCCTGGGCAAAGATCGTCTTCCCTACCCCCGGTTGACCATGGACCAAGGCGCCCCGATCCACCTGAGACCAGGGAAGGCCACCCGCCTTGTGGGCGGAGAGATCCTCGATCAGGTCCTCGGCCCAGGCACACGCCTCGTCCATGCCGTGCAGGGTTTCCAGTCGTAAGGTCGGATAGATCGGATCGGGCCCCGCTTTTGCCCCTCGACGCCGAGACCCGAGACGATCCTCGATAAGCTCCCGGAAGTGCTTCTCCCCGGCCTCTCCAGCGGCCCGAAGAAAATCGGAGATAACCCATGGGTCCGCGGCTGTCGCCGCGGCCATGGCAATATGATCCGGCGTTACGTATTTGAGATCGGGCCATTCGAGACTGGACGGCTTTTCAGAACCCGTGAGGTCTTCGAGGACATCCTCCAGGACACATGGGGTGAATGGCTTCAGGACCAGTTGATACCGGAAAATCGCTTTCAGATAGGACGGCACCTCATCAATCGTTCCCTTGTGGACCTTGAAGGCTACACGCCCATTGCGAGCGGCCTGTTCGATGGTTTCGGCGATACGGTCGACGGTCTCCTGGTCATCCTTGATCAGCCTGGAAGACGAGTAGTACCGGGCGTTGGCCGTAAGCTTGGCGATATCATCCTGAGTTCGGTCAGGGTGGAGAAGCCAACTGATACCGGCCTCATACTGCTCCGTCCACTCGCGCGGCAGGACGACCAGGACGCAGGCCCCTTTAGCCGCAACGATTTCGGACAGGGCTTGTTGACCCGCGGCTTGAGACAAGAGCCTTCGCAGAATGCGCAGCTTGTACCGCTGCAGTTTCCGCTGAAACGGCTCTTCTCCGGGCGGCTCTTCAAGAGGGTCGGCCTGATCATAACCAAGGTCATTGGCGATTTCCGGATCGACGTCATCGATCGCAGGCAAGGTATCTGTCGTGTGGGTCATGGGCATGACTCCTGTCTTGTTTCAGAGACTCCTCGCCCGTTCGGTGCCGACGTGTTGCGCCGATCCGTTGGCAGGGTTTCATCTCTGTAGGGTTGCTGGTTGTGCGCGTTCAGTCCGTCTTGAGGGGGCTTGGTCCCCCTGGGACTGTTATGCGGCCTCACCCGCCTGCTCGGCGCCTGGGAACCGGCATGCATTCCACTGGAGTGAGGCCCGTATGTCCGGCGTCCCCCGGAGTTCGGCTTCCAGGGCTGCGTGCTCACACCATGTATTCCAATTGGCGCAGAGCACCGCAGGATCGGGATCATCGATCAGGGCGATTGCCCGGCGAACCGTGGGGTGGGGAAGCGCGTTGGTTCGGCACCATCGCGACCCAATGGAAGGGTGACGCCCCAAGGCCGTGGCAAACCAGTGGGTGCCAAGCCGCTTTCCGGGCAAGTGCCGGCGGAGGCGTACCAGCAAGTCGCGCGGGGTCACTGCTGTCTGTGGCATCATTGAGCTTGGAAACCGGTCCAGCCACCGAACCACGAGAGCGACGTCGTGATCTACAAGGGCGCCAGGATGGGTTCTGTCGTCCTGCACGTAATCTGCGCAATCCTTGGGCCTTCGCCCGATCCAATATGAGAGGTCGTTGTTTGGCCAACCACGCTGCTGCCCCAATTCCATGAGATCAACAACGGTTACGGGACGAACAATGGAACAAATCATAAGCTCTTCTCCTCAGTTTAGCGGGTCGGCACAGGAAAGCCCGCGAGATTGTCTTGAAGGGTTCGCCAGGCGGTCCTGACGCTGTCCGGCGATACCGGCGCGATTTGGGATGTCCCCTTCAGACTGAAGCACCAGCCGCGCATGAAGAGAGGGTCGTTTAGGCCAGCGAACGGCAGAACGATTATCCGCGCGACACCGTCATCGAAGAGACGGCAAATCTTGCGCCCATCGATGCTTCCACATTCATACGCAGTCAGGGCCCCGCTTCCCGCGACGGCGAGCAAGTCCACGCGCTTCGCGGACGGCATCTGCCCCAGGCAAGCCTCCGGCTCGAGTTCCGAAGAGGGGTCGATCGCCAACGCCAGCAAGCGGGCGTGCAGTTTCAAGCGGCGGTGCTCATCGCTTTCCTGCCCCCAGACCGGTTCATCGACGAGTTCATGAAGAACATCAGACGGCACGGACGGACGATATCCCACCATGATGTCTTCGACTTCAATCGTACCTTCGCGGATCGCAATCGCCGGCAATGCACATTCCGACCGACCTCGGCGACCGCCGCCAAGGGTGCTGGTGAGGGCGACGCGCAATTGGCGTTCGGGATTCTCGCGGATTGCCCATGCTGACGGGACTTCAGTAATTGCCGCTGCGAAAGTTTCATAATTGGGCAGGTCATTTCTCATCAATATCCTCACTTTCAGTTCATTAGTCGCGATTTTAATGACATTCAAAAACATTGTCAACACGATAGGTCCCGATTATGGTGATGTTAGACGCAATTTTGGGGGTGATAATGCCTAACTCGGAATGGCAGGAGAAAGTTAAGGGAATTCTCAAAGCAGAGCTAAAGCGCAGGAACGTCAGTTACCGGGAGCTCTCGCAAAAGCTGGAAGCGATGGGAATTGAGGAGAGCGAGCGCAACATAAACAACAAGATCAGCCGCGGCGGTTTCTCAGCCGTGTTCCTGATCCAGGCGCTCACCGCCATCGGGGTAAAAGAAGTCAGAATTGACTAAAGTATGACGCCCGTGAACTGGTGCGGATTCATGCTTACACCGTTGCTCTGGTCTTCTGAGATACGGCATCGCTAACTAGCGAAATTTCGCTAGTTAGCGCCTGCTTCATGTTCGGAACTGTTCTTAAGGTGTCGGCAAACTTGGTCCGTCGTCGGAAGGCGGTGTCACGTCTTCATTCCGTTTCTCAAAACGGTGGCCTATTGCCGCTTCGATATCGCAAAGCAGGTCGTATGGTTTCTGTTTTCGAAGGTATTCGAACTCAATCCAATCCGCACTTAAGTCAGAACGCACACCTCGCGCAGCAGCCATTAGCCTATCGGCCAAACGATCACCTTGGTAGGAACGCACACGTTCGCGCCTCATTGCTTGGCGCCTCAACGCAGGGCCATTGATGTCCAATCGCATGTTGAAGGATCCAATACGTCGCGCCAATTGGGACCGGACCTGTTTTGCGATGCGGTCATTCTTGGCCGATGTATTGGTATCGTATCTCTGAGCTCGCAGAACTAGGTGCCGCTTCAATTCCTGCATATCACGTGCTGGGCGGCTTCCTTCACGAACCAGCCGATTTATCTGTGTGGCGCGACGCTCCAACAGTTCGGCCAGTCTTTCAGCGCTAGACTTCTTGTGATGTGGCACCGCCTTCGCGCCCGTAGGTTTCCTATCCCCCTGCCGTAAAACCTCCGGCTCATCTTTGGGCACGACCCGAGAGCGATCACCAAGGCTATCGTTAGCTGCAGCTGGAACACGGCGAATCGGTTCCCGTCTTTCCATGGTCGCAGCCTTTTTAACTGCAGCGACTGCAGCTTGCCCTCTGTCACTTTGAGCGGAAATTCCGGTAGCATAGGCATGCAGCTTTTCAAGGTTGCTGCGAACACCTTCAGAAGAAGTCTTACTTTCGGCCCTTATGCGGTCTAGGGCCGCTAACATAGACTCTCGCTGAGCTGACAGGCTGCTTAAAAACTCATTTTTAGCATCTTCGACTACGGCTCGTCGGGCCATGGCAGTGGCGATCTGATCATGAACCTGCCGATCAGTTATCGTCTCTGCCTCGACATCACGATACCGGAAACCGTTATCCTTCAGCATCGATCTCCGAACAGCAGCGGCGTTTATGAACCACTCTTGCGTCTTTCTATGACGGGAGCCCAGTACATACGCCATTTCGGCCGTCAAAGTGTTGACTCCATAGGCAGCACTAAGGATCGAATGATCGACCGTCTTCCCCTGTCCTTTGTGCGTTGTCATCGCATATGAGTGCGCAAGCCTCACGCGCCTCTCTTCGTCCATCAGATCCGCCAACTTGAAGGTTGTCGAAAACTTCCCGTTCGGCGTTTCGAAATCCACAGAGATATTGATCTTCTCCGGGTGGTCCGAGCGACCCGTGATGGCAGTAATGACGCCCCGAGCTCCGTTATAGAGCTCCTTATGAATTTCCGGCTCACGTTGCATAAACACGATCTGATCACCGACGGCTAAGGAAAGATCGTAGGTTTCTCCCGCCGAGGACACAGCACGGACCTTCCTGTCAGTACCTTTCAGTACACCGCGACGACGCCATTCTTCTCGGATCCTTGTCCCGAGCGCTCGCACCTCAAGGTTACTGGGAGAAAAAATCCCGACCGAATCATTCGGATTGTTATCCACCTTCTCAAAGTAGGCTGTAACAACCTTTTCCAAAGTACCTGCGACGCCACCTTCTGGCTGACGAGCCAGGTCATTCCGATTGGCAAATTCCAAGTGCCAAGATTGAGCTTTCTTGAGTCGATTTATTGCTTCATCCGAGCGGCCATTCTCAAGGCATCGAACAATTGCCTTCTGCTCCTCAGTCTGCTGACGTTGGATCTCGTCCAACCGAAACCGTTGTTTCTCGGTTAGGCGGCCGTCAAGTACGCGAAGAGAATGGCCGGCCGCGACCGGAGAGAGTTGCTTCCTGTCTCCCGTCAGAATGATGCGTGCCCCAGATTCTTTAACTCGACAGACCAATTCCGACATTTGCCGGACGTCGACCATGCTCGATTCGTCGACAAGCACGATCGAGTTCCGTGTCAGCGTAATCTTCTTGCTTCTAAGCTTCAAAAGAAGGCTGGTGATATTCTCAGCGGCAATACCATGGCGCTTCAAGTCATGCGCCAGCGCCTTACTGACCGAATTTGCGATGGCTGTCCCTACGAGTTCGCTTTTCGGGCAGGTTTTGGCCAGCACACGACATACGATATCAAACGAAGTAGTTTTTCCGGTCCCAGCGCCCCCCTCGACACTGGCGAGTTGCCCGGAGCTGAGAGCTCGAACCGCAAGCTCTTGTTGCTGAGGGTGTGGCCGTCGGTTCTCACCGAGTTCCTGTGCGATATCGTCGCTGATTTTGCGAACCCAGGCTCGCGCTTCATTCTCCGATAGGAGCGTTGGATGAGCGGTGGTATTGGCCAACTCATCGGTCAGGGATTCTAATTCAAACTGTTTGACGACAAGATCGGTTGGAACATATCGGCACGTTCCGCGCGGGCTGTCATCCAATGGAACAACGATGCCGCTGCCTACAATCCGCTCGACAGCATTTGCGATATCCCCCTCGCTACAGCCTCGGCCGACGAAGACATCTGCAGCAGCACTCCACAAGTCATCATGATTGATCACTGTTTTCGTTTGGATGAGCTGAACGAACTGCCCAAAAAGTTCTTCATCAGAGATAGCTACGGTTTCGATAGGCTTCCCATCACCTGCAATTCGCTCCATACGGGACGCATCGAAGCCATGCTCCTTTGCTTCCGCCTTCCAGCGCGCATCTCTCTCAGCCAGCGTTTCTTCGGTTTTTGCTTTTCGAGAATTCGTTGTGGCATAGCGCTTGGCGTATTTCTCGGAATGGCCATCCGCTAACATGGCCTCATGAAGATCGTCTACTTCTTTGGCTCGCTTCGAAAAAAAGTCAATTGTGTCCCGGTCGAATCCTTCTACTTCAAAGCTGTGCAGACCGCGCTTGTCAGATGTCCTGCGCAGTTTGATCCCAAGCTTACAAAGTTGCTCGCTAAGTTCCGCCTTATAGATCTGATCGAGGGAATGCTGGTTATTGAAGATAGCCTGCGCATCGAGCGTGCGATACTCCTCAACTATCGATCCATCATCCCGCTCGATTTCCACCAGGACAGCATTGGGCACGACGTTGTGCGTATGAAGATTCGGATCACTTCTGGCCGATCCAACCTCGTCAATGGTTGGCCTGGCATCCAATTGCGTGAACTGGACAGCCCCCATCTTGGCGCGCTTTATGAATACCCCATCTTTGCCCAGCCGAGTCCGACAAAGATGCGTTTGGAAATGTTCAAAAACCGCGCGGACCGCAGCCTCCTGAGCAGCGATAATCTGCTCCTGCAATGGCAAACTAGACCAGGCAAGCAGCAGCGATACGCTCTTCGGCGCACTGAAGGTCAGATCAAATGACTCGGTCCGTATTGCATCCTTCTTCTTAGACCGCTTGTTTTGGCGCCCTTTGTTCTTGCCAGTCCGATGCAAGCCAGGCAGCAAACTTCCGGAGCATGGATCGCGCCCTTGGATAAGGAGATTCAGCGTATTCCGACCGGGTTCAGTTCCGTCCTCCAAGCCAAAGATACCCTGCGGGTCGTAGATCCTACCCGGTGGTTCTTTTACGCCTGCGCCATCCTCATAATAGTTAGCGGAATTCTTCCGTCGATCTCGCGATTCTAGGAGAGAATTGTAGTACTCTGGATCAGCGTTTTTGCCGATTGTTAACATGCTTAAGAGCTCCCGAGACGCGGTTTAGCGAGGAACCAGTCCCTATCGTCTTCTGGGCTCTGCGTTGTGCATACTTGTTCGCCACGCGGGTCTCTCCCTGCTTCAAAGAGATTTACCAAGCCAACCACCACAGCTGTGTTCTTGTTGACGTTGTCGCCAATTTTCTCGAGCCGTTTACACAGTTCGTCTATGCTTTCGGAAAGCTTCCGGTTTACCCCCGTGGAAAAGTCGACGACGGTACGAACTTCCGAAATCATCGCATGGGCCTCATCTTGAGTAGCCTCTTTGCCAAGCGCTTCTTCCATTTCGTTTCTCCGCGCGGCAGCACCTTCCAATGCGAGTTCGAGTACGAACGTCGATTCGCTCACACCTTTCGGACGACCTTTTGTCACGCGTTTCAGTTCTGGGGTCAGGGAGACAGGTACCGTTCGATGTTTACTCATTTGATCGTACTCATGCAGTTAATTTTCGTGTTCATGCCATATTATACGCCGTCGACGTGAAAGTTCCCAAATCCCATACCAACGATCTGAATTTGTTACTTCTTCTTGGAGTGTTTGGCCTTGAAGAGGCCTTTACGGCGTCATCTCGATGCAGATGTCTGAACGAAATTTTTCGTTCGTTTTGAGTGTGGTGTACCTGGATACGATTTCGTCGGATTGGGACTGTCTGTTCAGGTAGTGTCACATCGATCGAGACGGATCTTAACGTTCCATCATCCTTATCTATCACATCTGCGAGGGTTGAATGTAATGCTGGCCCAGAGCAGCGCCCCTCGGGGAGCGAATAGGACAGAGTTTCTTCGATTTAAACGTCGAACCCTCTAAAAACTGCCATTTTATCAGTTAGACAATTTGAAAATGGTGAAACTCGAAACCGGGAGATACACGGAATTCTTAAACTTTGATTCGCCCAAGGTTTCTGAGAATGAGAATGTTGCTAGTTCACGCCATTGGAAACGCTGGTAGTTCAAAGTGGCCATACGTCAAATTGGTCCGCGGGAAAAATTTTGAATCTTAGTTTAGACGCAAAATTGACAACAATGGGGAAGCAAGCTGCTCCAATCTTGCCGGGTTAAGAAACACCAACGTTGTGTGAACCATTTCGTCAACGTTGCCTCCCGAAAATTCTAAAATTTTATCCATCGCCGTTTGGCACTTTCATCTTTCTTATTATTATTGCGTTCATGATATCGTATACAGGTTTTTGGAGCACTAGAATGACTGAAGACTTTGACCAGGAAGCCGAGGCAGAAGCTGAACTGCTGTCGGGGGGCAACTTTGAGCAGCCCTCTACTGCTAGCGGTGAAGCCCAAGGAAATAGCGCAGCCAACAAGTTTGGGGCGGAACGTGACCTTGCCCTCAAGAGTGAAGAGGTTGCACAACGCGTACAGGGCACCAAAAGGCTTCGCCAAACAGGCCGGCCCCCAGGCAGACCACCGAAGCACAAAGCCGATGAGCCTACCAAATCAGTCTCGGCGCACGTGCCGCTGTCTGATTACGCAAGGCTGTCCGAAATCGCTAACGAACGGTCCACCGAGGCTATGTACGAATACACGGCCATGATGAACGACAAACTCAAAGACGTGGAGCTTGATGGCAGCCAACGTCGTGCATTCTTCAAATCAACACCTCCACCGGCAAGGCTGACAGTGGCCGATTTAGTCTACGAAGGTGTTTCGAAGATCCTGAAGTCGAACGAAGCAAAGAAGAAGAAACTCGCCCCTCAGGCTCATGCATCTGCGGAGGACTGGACAGAAAATTCTACATCTACAGCTGAGCATCGCGGTATTGATCTGCAACAGTCTGCGTCATCGGCACCAGATCTCTCAGAAACCGAAACTCGTTAGATACCAACCCCTCCCACAATGGAGAACTTCTTATGACAAAACCCGCAGGCGTAATCGCCGTAATTAATCGTAAGGGCGGGGTGGGCAAGTCCACACTGTCCCATGCGCTCGCATTCACTTTGAAACGTTCGTTCCTGACATTTCCTGAACTCGAAGACCAAATGCTTCGACCGACCGTAGCGATCAATCATATGGATTTGGTGAACAAGGACCGCTCTAGGTATTCACTGTCTGGACGAGGTTACAACGTTTTCTGCAATACATCTGAATGGCGCACTTTTCTTCAGGCTCGCGTCAATGCTGGGGAATTAAACAGGCTTGTTGCTATCTTGGACACGGGCGCAAACGACCATGGATCTATTCATAACCTTGGAGGCGCAATTAGCCAGTATGTCGTTCCCATCATGATTGGGACAGAAGAAGACATGCTAGAGAAAACGCTCGACACAATCAGATATCTTGAGCGTGACCTTGGTGCGTCTGACAAAATCAGCACTGTGATCAATTCTGTCCCCGGCGCTACGCGCGACTACGACCGTTTATTCTCCAGGGAGCGGACCCAGGATATTGTGAACCACCCAAAGATTGGCCCCCGCCTTCTGAAAGGCGTTACCCAAAGCCTCAGCGTCGCAGATATCTGTGATCGCAAAGTTGGGCCACTGACACTTCCTGTCGTTACCGGCGCCGTGAACGCGATGTACCCAATGGTTTCTGAATTAGTCTATCGGATGCGCCTACCTGTTCGCCTTCAGACCGAGAGAGATATCCGCGTTATGGCTGCCGAAAGTGAACGTCGGAATAGAATGGACCGCAGCACACCGGATTCGGCCGCCGCATAGAAGCTGGATACCAATCTGACTTCCAGCCGATACGCCCACCGAGTAGCTCCACACCTGTTGTTCGAAAGACAGGTGCAACAGGTGTGGACTCCGGCCTGAGTGGTACTAATCGCTTGTTTGGCGGAGAACCGAGCCAAAAAAGGCCAGTGGCTGACTACAACCCTTTGGGCAAAACAATCTCCGATCTATGATGTGGACCAACCACTCTTACCTTTGTGACACTCTTGCTGGACAACAACATTGCCACGTGAAGCGGTGCTGGCGTTGCGTCTACGTGGAAAGTGAGTACGTCGACAGGTCTTAAGAGCCTTGTGCGTGCCACCTGCTCTAACAGGTCGAGGCGCTTTGTCAGAAATCTTGGCGGAACCCAGCTAACAGCATCTACAATTCTCTCACTTTGAGCCAGTTTGTTCACAAGATAGTCAGTCAACTCTTCCCGAAATTGCTGACTCAGCCGGTTCAACCGCAGAAGCGTTGTTTTCGGATCGCGTGGCAAATGAACGACTTCGCTTCGCGCATCTCCGACTTCCACGCTCACCTCCACGACGCTCGTAGAGTGGCCGGCATCCCGCAATCTCTTCATCCTAGCGGCGATTTCCCGGGAGGCCTCGGTGGCGCCATAAAAGAAGACCAAGCCTTTTTTTGGCAAGACGACATCGTTCGGCAAATCCGGTTGAGACAGCGTCAATACCGGTGGAACATCCCCCTCCGGCGTGTGGACAAGCGTTTTGAGAACGGCGACTGTCATATGATAGTATTGCGTCCAAGATATCTTTTGCGCAGATTGTTACACTGGCAGCAGCAGGAAGTCTAATGACGAAGAATGTTCCAGAACCAATCCGCGGTCTCGACCTGGCGGATCTCCAGTATGGATTGAGTGTCCCGGCCGGCGACCTTCAGCGCGTCCTGGGCATCAGCGCGTATGACTGGGGTTTGTATGTGAACAGGACCACACACGATGGTGATAGCCCCATTTTGACGGAGCCGGCAATTTCCATTCTCACCAGGCTCTATCAAGAGCATCCGGAAGCGTTCCCGCTGCCAGCGTCCCCTTCCCCTGCTGAGGTCCTCGAGTTGGTAAATTCGGATCGCGTCCCAAAGGCTGAGGTGCGGAAACTCGAAGCTCAGAAAGGCATTAATCCGAGCCCCAAGATGTCCTATGCGGAAAGAGCACACCAACTGGGCCTTCGCCTTGAAGTTCCAATGACCCTGTTCGCGAAAACGCTCGGCAAGCAGGAAACCGCTGGCGGTCGATGGCTTAGAGGCGCTCTACCTCCCCCCGCGGTACGTAACATTCTCATATACATGAAAAAGAGAATCGAAGCAGACGGCGACTCAAGAGTTTTCGATGAAATCGCTGAATACGCGCAAAGTGAAGCAATAGCGAGAGGAATGGGGAATCTTTCGGACGAGAAAGGTTGGAAGACAACCACTCGCGCAGACCTCATCGCGAGCATCGACAAGCCTGAAGAGTAATTTCGGCAACTCGCGAAATCCTCGCATTTGAGCAAAATTGACTCAGAAACACTAATCGGCGTATTTTTATTTTCATGCGTCTATTGTATTTTGTGTGCAGTTCTATTAAATCAAGGAGCATCGTCGTGAACGACCAGGAGTATCTCACAGTTGAGGAAGTCGCCGAACACCTGAGGCTTAGCCCTGCGAAGGTTCGGCGGTTGGTGGCCGCAAACGAAATAGGAAACAGCCGCTTTGGAAAGCGGATCTTAATCTCAGTCTTTGATCTCCAGGAATATAAGCACAAATGTCACTCACAAAGTATCGCGGGAAATGGGCCTGCGCCGCTGTCATCGGCGGCCAACGCAAACGATTGTCTACAGGGCTCGACGCAACCGAAGAAAACCGTCCGGCTGCCGAACGGAAGGCTAGTGAAATTGTAGCGCTCCTCCACGCCTCTATCGAAGAAACGGTAGGCGAAATTTTTGAACGCTATCTTGCAAGAGAAGATCTGAACGACACAACGCGCCAGAAGTACAGTTGGAAGGCATTGGGCTCAACATTCGGGCACTTGATGCCAGAACAAGTGACCGAAAAGAAGTGTGAGGACTACATCAAACTGCGCCGCCGTGCCGGCGTAGCGAATGGCACGATCCGGCGAGAAATGACCGATCTTGGATCCGCACTTCGTTACGCCGACGCAAAGACGCCGGCCGAGTTGTTGTTGCCCAAGGCGCCCCCTGCTCGGGACATCGCACTTTCGAAAACCGAAGTGCGACGCCTGCTTGAGGCAGCGTCCGTATTGCCGCATCTCCGACTGTACATTCATCTCGCTATCGGCACCGCAGGTCGTAAGGCTGCCGTTCTTGCCCTGAAATGGGAACCGGAGAAACGCGAAGACGGGTACGTCGACTTGCTAGAGCGCCGTATTTATCTGGGCACGAAAATAGGTGGCAAGGAACGTTCCACCGTCCCTATCAATTCAACACTCTTCAAGGAACTCTCCGCCGCAAAAGACTCCGCAGAAACGAACTATGTTGTCGAGTACCAGGGTAAACCCGTCGGCAACATTCGAAAGTCCTTCGATAAGGCCGTGGAGAGGTCTGGCATCACAGCCTGCACTCCCCACGACCTCAGGCATACCGCAGCCATGTTCATGGTGGACGAAGGAGTGCCCTTGGAAAGGATTTCAGCTTACCTTGGCCACTCAGACGTCAGAGTAACCATGAAGGTCTACGCGAAATACTATTCGCGTCACCTTACTGGAGCGGCTAAGGCCTTGGAATTGTAATTAAGAAAGATGTTTTGCACCCTGGACAGGTTGCACGAGCCTATACTTAGGCTGAGCGGACCTTAGATTTTTACATATGATAAATTATCGCGGCGCATCAAAGATTAACTTTTAGTATAATGTAAATTCTTTGAGACAAGACTTCCGACTGTATGCATGAGCACGGCCCCAGCCTACGAAAGTATGTTTTGACGTCCCGTTTCTGATGAAGGCAGCTATCTAACGAAGTTTGGTGAAATGCGCTGTTGCGCTTTGGTTCCACACTAGGAATTCTCGGTATATGTACATGGCGAATCGTTCCATGTTTGTTAGCTTTCTTGGGAGCGTAGAATAACTATTTATGCTTCCTTGGCTCGCGGGAGAACGGTCGGTAACAGATGATGGAACTGACCTCAAACACAGACATACATTTGGCCCTAACGTTCATCGTTCCAGGGCTAATTGCCGTGTTCGTCCGCGCACAATTTCTGACCGGGCGCAGGACATCGCATTCGGAAGCCGTTCTCTCCTATGTGACCCTATCCGCTTTTTACTATGCCTTGGTCATCCCCATCCTGGACGGATTAATAGGTCCGAACGATCAAGGTCCCTCAAGCCATCTTGTCTGGTTTGGGACCGTCTTCTTCGGGCCAGCCTTGTTGGGTGCTGTTCTTGGACTCAACGCTCAGAGAGGCTACATCCGCCGGGCCTTGTCTTGGCTCGGGCTCACCTCGGTTCATGTGATGCCAACCGCGTGGGACTGGAAGTTTTCGACAGGCCCGGAGCAGTGGGTGCTAGTCAGGTTAAAGGACGACACAAAGTTCGCGGGCTACTGCGGTATCGGTTCCTTCATGTCCTCCGAACCCGGTGAGCGGGATCTGTACATCGAAAAGGTCTATGACTTAGACGACGAAAATAGATGGCAGGACTGCGGCGCAAAATCAGTGCTTATCGCAGCAGGCGAAGTTAAGACCATTGAGTTTTTTCCGATTCAACAAGGAGATTGATAAAGTGATTAAGGGAATCAAGCCGACATTGCCGGGCGGGCGCCCGATCCTATCATCGGGTACAGAAAAAAAAGGCTATCAGCCGCAGCCCACTGCCAAACCGAAGCCGAGTGGCGGTTATCAGCCAACGACCGGTCAAGGGGCGCCTGCGAACCCGCCCAACCAGGGCAGCAGCGGCAAGAAATAGAGGATTGGACATAGCGCGTCTCATGCAGTCAGGATTCGATCCCTACGACTTTGTCGGCGTCATCGCGCCCGGTGCCATTGTCGCCTTTGTCTCCATGCTGGTGTTTCCGGAGTTGCAGCCGATTTTCCTCGGCGACGGGTTCTCGGTCGGAGCGCTCGGGCTTTTCGTAATCGTCTCCTTCTGCATTGGTCATCTCGTGCAAGGACTGGGCAACGGCCTCGAAAAGCTCGTCTGGTACTTCTTCGGCGGCATGCCGACCAACTGGGTGATCAAGGAAAAGCAGACGTTGATCTCATCGGAGCAACGTGCGCTTCTCGCGAAGCGCGTTCGCGCCTTGATTTCAGACCGGTTTTCCTTCGCCGGGCTGTCATCGAAAGAGTGGTATTCTATCACAAGGCAGATCTACGCTCATACACGCCAACGCGGCTTGACGGATCGAATCGACACATTCAACCGCAACTACGGTTTCCTCCGAGGCATTGCGACGGCATTTCCGGTCTCGGCTTTGCTCTTGGCCTTTTCGGAGCATGAGCCGGACTATCGATACTGGGTGTTGCTGGCGCTCGGTTTCGTCGCCGCTCTCTACCGAATGTTCCGGTTCGGCCGCACTTACGCGCGCGAACTCTTCGTCGTCTTCCTGGCGCTGCCCGTGGTTTCCGACCCTCAAGGCGCCTCGAAATGATGATGCGCTTTCGTCTCCGAGACGATCGTCATCAGGGTCGGCCATCCCTGCGCGCGGTTCTCCCGCGCGGCGCCGGCGCTCGTCGCGAGGTCGATCGCTGACGGGCTGTGATCGTCGCCCGGGTGGCTGTGCCAGGTGCCGACGAGGCACAGCCGGTCCGCGCTACGGCGTCGCAACGCCCTGACCTTTGGGCAGGCTTCCGCCGCGGTGAGCGTCAACCCGCCGGGCGTCCCCACCGTGCCGGGCGGTGCCGGCGTTGCCGCGACGACGGTGACGCGGCGGGCGGTCCGGCTCCAGCATCCGAAGAGATAGCCGCCGGTTTCAACGGGGAGGGCGGTTTGCCGCAGGGCCTTCAGGCGATCGATGACCGGCTGAGTCACTCTCAGCGTCCATTCCGTGCAGGTTTTCACCGCGATGAAGGACGGCACGTCCATCCAGGTCAGCCCCAGCGGTTCTCCGTCCGCCGTCAGGGCATTCACTCCGAGACGGGCATGATCGCCGGTGTCGGCAGCACCCGATTGGGTGAGGACGGGCAAGAAGGCGGCGGCATGCTGGGCAGCCGTCCAACCCGGCATGCGCATGGTGGCGCTGGCGCAGCCGAGCCCGGTTGTGATCGTGTCCTCGGTGAGACCTTCTTCCGATTCGCGCGCGAGCCAGTCGCCGAGCGGATTGGATGCCTTCCTTTCTGCGCCGAGCGCAACCAGGAGGGCGTAGAGATCGAAGAGGTCCGGGGTCAAGGTGGCGGATTCTTGACTAAGGATGCCGATCCGGCCGCGATCGTAGATCTCGAGGCGCGACACCGGCGGACGGACGCTGCAGCCGGCGATTCTTTCTCGGACCCTGGAATCGGCCGTTGCATCGACAATAAGGTCCGATGCTCTGAAGAGCGCCTGGAATTCCTCCTCGTCGAGGGTAACCAGGTCGTCGTCCTTCTTTTCGATCGACACGGTTCGCCCGATCTCGGTGTCGTCGAGTAGATGCGCTCCTGGTTGCAGCGCGTCGGCGACTTTCTCGAGCCAATCGACCTTCATGTCGAGGACGTTCTCGAAGGTGGCCGTCAGCCTAGCGAGATTATGCGGCCGGATCAGATCCCTGTCGCAGAGGGTCAGCCGGTTGACGCCGGCCCGCAGGAGATGCTGAACAACCGCGCTCCCCAATGCCCCGCAACCGAGCATCAGCGTCGGCGGAATGGGACGGTCAAGCCCCGTTACCCGCTGGAACATCTGGCTTCGGGGGACCGGCCAGGCGAAAGCCCGGGCCAGGCTGTTGTCCTTGTCCTCGAGCTGTGTCTGTGTCCCGGCGATCAGTTGATAGACCCCTAGATCGAAGCGGAGGGCCGGGTGTCCATCGGGCAAGGCGGTTTCAATATGGGAGACCGAGGAAGGTCGCTGGATCGCGACGATCAGGACGGCGCTCTTGTCGCGATGCGTCCTGCTTCTTCCGTACGTGCCGCCATGTTGGACGTCCACCAGGGCGTTCTTCAATGCACTGTCCCCTCCGAATCGGGAAAGTACACGGTACAGGTCCTCGAGATTCGTCATTGGCTCGAAGACGGTTTCGGCAACCACACCGGGGATGCGGACCAGGATCCAGGGCCCGATCCAGTCCGTGTTCTTGTCCGGGTCGGTCATGAACGAATTGACGTTGCAAGCGCCCGCCAGGAGGGATTTCTCGGACCCTTCGGCTCTGTGCAAGTCCACGGTCTTTGCGGTGAGTTTTAGGACCCTTCTCGCATTGTGTCCGGTCGCCATGCCCGCGACGGCAGCGCCTTGGGCGAGTTTGTCGGCCCGAGACAGAAAGAACCCCAGATCCAGGAAAGCGAGCGGCGCCTTCGGATTTCGTTCCTCCTGCATCACTTCCGGATGCCAGTTCGTGTCAGCCATGCCGGTCGCGGCTGCATCGATCAGCCAGTTCTCCAATCGGAGTACGAGGCCTGCTATCCCGAAGCGCCGGTAAACCGGATCGGGTCCCGCCATCGAGACGCAGAAGCTGACGGGCTCGTCACTGCGGACGGAATTGAGATGCGGCAGCCGCCGTGGAAAATCCACTCGTCCGCTCCGCAGTTCCGGGGCCCGGATCCCGATTTCCTCGGCCGTCTTCCAGATAAGCCTTATCGGTTCGACCGCCCGGATATCCGCCGCGGGCGCTGCGAAGACCGGCAGTGTCAGCTCGAAAGCGATGACCACACTGCCGGCCTCGTCGTCTTCTGTATATCGGACGGACCCCAGCTCTACGATCGGCAGAGCCTTCAGTTGCGCGATTTCGAACCGGACAGCGGGTGGTAGGCCGGCCTCATTATCCATAGCTGCCGCCGGCGGAACTACTGGAGACGACGGCCACGCTGCGGCGCCGGCGTGTGCCGCGTTGTCCGGGGCCCGCTCTCGTGAGCTCAAAAACGATATGGGCGGGATCTTCCTCGCCGGCGCCGCCTGCCACGAGGAAGCGATCCTTGTCCGCCTGCGTGACATCCGCAAGTTTCTCGCAGCGGCCCAGGATCCGGTAGTAGCGGTTCCGCGCGTAACTGCTGGGCGGCGATCCGGCCCGCTTGAATTTTCGCGACGAGGCGACGACGTAGCCGCTCTCGATCTGATTGGAAAGCGCCGTCAGCGCCTTCTCCGATTCTTCGAACTCTGCATCGACGTTGTAATCGTCGATGTAGCCTAGACAGCGGCGCGAACAGTGGTGCGGCGCGACAAGGATGTGCCATTCGAGCGCCGCAGGACTTTCCTTCTCGACAGTGTCGTAGATCCGCTCCAGCACCTCGACTGTGGTGTCACCGAGCAACAGGATCTTCGTGCCCAACACCTCCCATTGCAGGCAGAGCGACGTGACGTTGGAGCTGACTGTGTTGTCGCTCGGAATATCCGCTTCCGACTGCGTCGGCGCCAGCACCGTCCATGTCGCTCCGAAGAAGTTGCCGCTGGTCACGTCATCGTCACAGGAGCGGATAACAAGTCGGTTTCCATCGAGTTCCCCCTCGGCGGTCCCCATCAGACGTTTGCGGCGTTTGATCTCGTCGATCAGGGGTTTTTCCGTGGCCCCGCCGACATAGGCGAGGGGGCCATGGGGCGAGGTCCAGATTTCCTCGATCAGGATGAGCGGCTCGCCGTCCTCAGGGTCGTCGTCCCAGTCGCCGGGCGGCCCGAGATGGAAAAGCTTCTCGGCACCGCGGACATGATCGATGTCCGGGTGCGTGTTGACCAGGAGGTTGAGACGGTGCGACCTGCAGGCATCCCGAATTTCTTCGGCGAAGTCCGGTTTGTCGTCCTGTTCGTCGTCGTCGGCGCCAGATCGGTAATTGATGTCGGTGAGAATGGCGATGTCGCCGTGTTCGATCAGAATTGAATCGCCGTTCCCGGTCGCGAAGATGGAAATCTGGCTCATGCTTTTTCCTTTCAGGGAGCGCCCGTCTACACCGATCCCGGAACAAACCGAATGCCTGTGCAACCGAGATGCGTTGAATTACTTTATATTATACTAAATTGAATCCAATAACCCTATATATGGTGCATATTGGCATTCTTATCCGGAAATTCCCCGACCGGAAGGTGTGACATGATGGATATCGTCATTCATGACGTCGATCACGGCGGTTGCGCGGTCATCACCGGCCCGCAAGGTCATCGGCTGATGCTCGATTGCGGCTACAGTATTGATCGGCCCTGGTTCCCCTCGATCGCCTATCAGAGCCAAGCAATCACGACCTTCATGCCGACCAATCTTGATGAGGACCACCTCCAGGACTTTCAGGAACTCCTTAGAACCACACGGATCGAAAGCCTGTTCTCAAACCCATCGATTGATGCGCGGCGGCTCCTCTCCATGAAACCCCAGGGCATGGGGCTCGGTACAGCCATGTTGCATCATGTCCTCGAGCGACATGGGACCAGCACTATCGGGAACTATATGCATCAATTGGGCGGCGTCAGCTGGCATGCGTTCTGGAACCTCTACGGCGAACATTTCATTGACACCAACAATCTCAGCCTGGCCGTCTTCGTCACTTTCGCAAACTTCACGATCCTCTTCGGCGGCGACCTCGAGGTCGCAGGCTGGCAGGCGCTGCTGAGATTGCCGGGCTTCCGATCAAGACTGGCCGAAGTGAACGTCTACGTCGCCTCCCATCACGGCCGGGAGAACGGGCAATGCGAGGATCTGTTCTACTACATGCGGCCGAGTGTCGTGGTGTTCTCAGACGGACCGATTATCCACGAAACCCAAAAGACCAGCGACTGGTTTGCGCAGAAAGCCGCCGGCATTCCCGACCTCACCCGAGCACCGACCAGTCTCGGTTTCCCTCTCAGACGCGTTCTTACGACCCGCAAAGACGGGACCCTGCGGATCAGCGTCTCAAACACCGGCGCCTACACGATCCTGGGCGACACAACGAATTCCACTCTAGCCGACATGATCCCAGCGCCGAACTTTCCATCCCTTTCCGGGAGCCTTAAATTTACTGGGCGTCTTTGATACGGCAGCAAGAGCGGCATTAGACTTTTTCGACAATCAGGGTTCTTAATTCTCCCATTCACAGCACAAACCAAACTTATTTTCATAGGAATTTTATGCAAATAATAGTTGGCGAAACATTGAACTGCAGTGATAGCTCGTTTACCTCTCGAGATCGCCGTGCCGACGGAACATTGTCAAGTTCCCCCTTGGGCCAGCGGCAAATAGTCTCGCTCCGGGCCCCTTTTTTGGCGTGGCCTATCGGGGGTCTGATGCCGGAGGGGGCAGGATCCTACGCTAAGGCGTAGTTCGGGCTGAACCTCCTCGCCGCGATCGTCATCTACTGGAACACAAAGCATCTCGGACAGGCCGTCGCCAATCGCCAACGCGAAGGCCTGGACTGCTCGCCCAACCTCTTGGCGCACATCTCGCCTCTCGGATGGGCCCATATCCTGCTCACCAGCGAATACAGATGGCCGAAAAGAGCTTAGCGTAGGATCTTGCCCCCTCCGGCACTCGACCCCTCATAGGCTGAAGGAAGCCATCCGGCCCATCTGATGACCAACGTCGCTCAACCGACAGCCTTTAAATTCAATGAATGCGTCAATACGCTAGATTTCATGAATGACGGGCTGTGCATCACACACCTCCTTGGCTATTTCGACAACGTGGCGGTGATGCGTCAGGTAGATTGCTTGGCCCCGTCGGCCGATCCGCTCCATCAAGTGGCACGCTGCTCGCGTGCGATCTTCATCGAAGGTCTCAAAGACATCGTCGCAAAAGAAAGGTAACTGCACGCCCTGCGTTACCATTTGTTCGTAGGCTGCGGCGCGCAGCGCCAAGTAGAGCTGGAACCTCGTTCCTTTCGACATGTCGCCGATCTGCTTCGGTGTGCCGCTCGTATCGACAGCTAGGAGGATGTCCGACGTGCCATCCGGTTGGGTCAGTAGTTTTTGGTAGGCACCGTTTGTGAGCTCTGCAAAGGCCTGCTCGGTCGACGCCATCATTTCGCTCCGATGCCTGTCGCGATAGCGGCGGATGGCGTCCTCGGCGATCCGCAACCCGAAATCCCATTGAAGGTAATCGAGAATAGCTTCCTCAATCTGCATCTGAAGCGTTGCACGCCGCTCGACCAGCTCGGCGATTTCGGCACCGCCGGTGACAGCACCTAGATCCCGCTCCGCATTAGCCCAGCCAACAGTGGCGGTGGACAGCTTATCCTCTCTAAGATTGAGATCGATCTCCAGGGATTTCGCCTTGGCCTCCAGCGCGGATGCAGTTTCTTCACCGATCATGGCGCGGGCATCGTCGATGCCGCGCAGCGAGAGCTCATCGAGTATCTGCCTCTCTAGTTCGGCGATTTTCCCCCTTTTTGTTATAACGTCGTGCGCGGTGCTGACAGTGATGCGGAGGGCATTGAGCGTGCTCGTGTCCACCGTCTCGGGAAACACCGCACCGAGTTCCGCCACCTTCCTATCGATGTCTTCGAGTTCTGCTTCGAGCTCCGCGCGCCGATTTGCGTCCTCATCCAGTTTGGTGCTCAACTCCTCGTGTCGTGACTTGTCGGCTTTCGCTTGCGCCGCAATTTCCTGCAAACGCCGGAACCTCTCGAGAGGGTCGCACTCCCCAATGCCGAATCGGACTCCAAGAGCCACCACTGCCTCCGAAAATCGGCGCTGGTCGTCTTGCATCGTAGAGACCTGGCGCTCCGCCTGTTGCCGCTTCGCGTCTTGTTCCCGCAAATCGCGCAATTGCCCGAAAGATGCGGCAAGTGTTTCGGGTGACAGGATCTCACCAAACAAGTCCTGCACCTTGGCTCTCCAAGTCTCGGTGGCCTGTTCAGCGAGGTCATCAAGCTCGATTTGCTCGCGCTGCCGACGGTCAAGTTCCTCGGCGAGGCTGGTTGTCTTGTCTGAAGCCGCGCGCACGTCGTCCAGGTAAACCCGCTCGGCTTCAGCAAATCGCCGCGCGGCCGACAGCGTTGCGTCAAAAGTCGGGGTTTCTAATACTACGAAGGGTGCAAGCTCCTGTTGAAGCCGTTCCGCCCTTTGCAGGGTTTCCTGATGCTGCACAGCAAGCGCGTCCCGCCGCCGCCGCTCGGCCTTGGCCTTGGCATGAAGTGCAACCCAATCTGAAAAGGCGGACGGTGAAAGCGTCGGCAGGTCGATTTTCGTGGTAAAGCCTTTAGTTTGGAGCTCTATATCTTTCACCTGCTCTGCGAGCCGGTCGCGCTGTTCTCTGGTTTTTGTGGCGCGTGCCTCCGCTTCCGCCAAGTCCTGCCCGATTTTCCGAAGTTCGCCGAGCTCGGCGGCATGGGCGAGACGGGCAGCGTCGATATCGTCCACCTGTTTCATCGCGGGAACGAAGTGGTCTGCGCTCTCCGCGGTCAGAACGTCGCGGTGGATCTGCCATAGTTCGTCTCGCCGAGCTCGAGCATCCTGTACGTCTTCGTCGCTGGCGACGCCGGCGCTGTCTGCGAGACACGTGATCTTCGCCGACATCGCGGCAATGTCTTCCTCAAGCTGCTCCAGTCTATCATCCGCCCGCGCGATCTTGTCCGTTAGATCGGAATGCCGTTCCGCAAGGTCGGCGGCCGTTGACGGGTCAACTGGGCAATCCGGAAGCACGGTGAAGTAGGATGCGCCGACTGCGAGCGCATCAATCGCCTCGTGCAGCGCGACGTCACCTGAGGCAATGGCCTGTGTCGCTGTGGCTACCGCAGTGGACAGCGCATCGGCGTCGAACCGTCCCAGCAGATCCAAAAGACCGGTTCGGAAAGGCGGTGCATCCCGTAAATCCTGCTGTGCCTTGCGGGCCTCGGCGATACGCGCCTCGAGGCGTGAAATTTCCTGCGTTCCGGTCTCTCGGGCACCGGCAGCGTCTCGCATATTGTCCTGCAGGTCCTCGAGTGTAGCGATCTCCGATTGGGACAGGACAAGCTTAGTGAAATCGCAGTCCTGGGGCGCCCCCAACTCACGCGCGATACGCGCCATGTCTGCAAGAGCCTCCTGATGGGTGCGTTCGCGCCGCGGAAGGTCCAACACTGCCGTCCGCATCCGGCTGCGCAGTTCGTCCAACTCGTCCAGCCGCTCGGCCAAGGATAGGCGTTCTTCGTCCAGTACGAGCGTCGCACGCGCGTTCTCTGTTCTGTCAAGACTATCCTTCAGTCGCCTCAGCTCAGCGTCTGCCTGTCCCCGCTCGTTCATCATCGTGACTAGCTCTTCGGGGTTGATGTCGAGCCTGTCGGGGTATTCTGCATAATCCGCGATCTGGCCTAGAAGGCGGTCGTGTTCGCCGAGGCTCGGTAGGGCCCGGCGCATTGCGGCGATTCGTGCCTGTTCAGCGCGAAGCGCGTCCCTTGCCGTCCGCGCATTCACTTCTTCATCCATGGCGGTCTGAAGAGCAGCTTTCAGCTTTCGCCAAGCGTGGGCGCTGACATCCATGTCCCGGATAGCGGTTTCAACGTCGCCGAGTTCCCGCTTCAGTTCAGCGACCCGAGTGGCGCTGGCACGTTTCTTGTAGATACCGCTTGCCTCAACCCGCGCCTGTTCGAGCACGGCGTTCAAATCTGCGACACCGGCTGCCGCGGAGAACAGTAATCGGCCTATATCCCCGCGCGCGTTCGCAATGTCCTCGCCACCCTTTTCGATGGTGTCGTCGTCGAGGCATAGCAGGCTGCGGTAATCTTCGAGCGACAGCCCACCCAGGTGTGACGCGATCGCGGTTTCGGGCAGTGTCGTGTCGGTTTCGCCCCTGAGGTTGCTGCTGCGGGACGGTAGCCGCGTGAACAAGCGGGTTTCCCCGCCAATGTCGAGTAGACCGGAGACCCGGAGGTTCTGGCGTTGATGCTGGAACCCATAGGGTTCCCGATGGGGGAATCCGTAGAGAAGGCGCAGATAACCTTCCATCACCGTCGTCTTGCCGGCTTCGTTCGGGCCGTAGATCAGATGGAAATCCGATGGCTGCCCGGCCTTTCCGAAATCGAGGACCTTTCCAGTGAAGTGCCCGAAGAAGTCGAGGTTCAACCGCTCGATCCGCATCAGGACGTCGCCCCCTTCATTCGAGCCAGGATCCTCTCTGCACCAGACTCTGCGAGGCGCTGCGCCAGCTGGCCCAAAGCCGATTCATCTGGCAAAAGCTCGGCGCGCCGTTGCGGCGGCAATTCCTGCAAAATGCCTTCGATTTCCCCGCGGCAGATCTCGGAAAAGCCGGGTTCCTCGCGGATGGTCTTCATAATCCCGGCCAACTCGTCCGTGGCGCTGTGACTGGCTTCTGCGCTGTTGGAAAAGCCAAAAATGACTTTGTCTAGCCAGAGAGTACCCATCTCGCGGGCATACTGCGCTGCGGTGTCTGTCCAGACATCCTGATCGCGCAACACCTGCCATCGACGTGGTGTGCGTCCAGTCAGTTCGATCCGGACGACTGCGCTGTCCGACAGAATGCTTTGCGCCACTTCGCGGAGGGTACGCCTTAGCAAATCGCGTAAAGCGTCGTCACTTTGAATGTCAGTGGCGTCAATCTTCAACTGCAGGAACTCCACTACCGAGGTCGGGACCTCCTCGGTCTCGATCCTTTCGCCGATCGTCACCAGGGTGGCAGATTTGGGTCCGGGGTCGCCAATATCACGGCCTTGAGGCGTTCCCGGCATGACGACCCATGGTGTCTGGGAATGAACTTGCCGACGATGAACATGTCCTAGCGCCCAATAGTCGAAACCGGCAGCTGTCAGATCACCGAGTGCGCAGGGCGCATATGGATCATGGCCCGCTGCTCCCGCAAGAGAGGTGTGCAACATCGCGATGTTGACCGCGCTCTTTACCGGGGCTTGGAACTTCGGAAGCAGGCTTTCCGTGGCATGGCGGCCTGCAAAACTGACGCCGTGGACCCAGACTCCGTCCGTGAGCTGCACCTTGCCGCCGCGACCGTCGAAGACGTGCGCGTTGTCAGGCAGGCTCAATTCGCCGGTCAATGGGTTCTCCGCGTCGTGGTTGCCCTTGATATAGAACACGCGGATTCCGCGTTCGCGCAGGCGTTCAAGTTGCAGTGTGAGGAAGGCCGCTGTCCGCGCGCTGCGCTCTGCTCCGTCGAACAGATCGCCTGCAATCAACAGGGCGGCCACGTTCTCGGCAAGAGCGATGTCCACGATCCTAGTGAACGAGGTTCGGGTCGCCGTCCGGACCTGATCCCTCAGCTCGGGGTCGCGCAACGCGAGCGATCTCAACGGGGAGTCGAGATGTACGTCAGCGGTGTGAAGGATCTTGATCACCAACTAGCTCCCAGTTCCAAACGTCGCATCCGGTTTCGCTGTTGAACCTGGCTGAGCCCATATTGAAGGTGCTATCTCGTTGAGGGACTCGGGCAAAATCGGGCACAGCAAACGCAATTTCAAATGGTACTACATCATGCCCGGCAAGCCGATGCAAAACGGCATTGTTATGTGCTTCCAGCACGAAATAACAGGCAGGTATTCAATTGTATCCTCGTGAACCATATGATGGATGCGGAGATGTTGATGCGTGTCGATTCGTGGTCCCTACCGGCCATCGTCATCGAATGCCAACATTGTGGACGGTGCAAGGAATGGAGCCGCGCAAAATTTCTGTCCGAATTCAACGACATGATGCTTCCGGATGTCCTGCGCGCCGTCGCTCAAAACAATGTAATGCACTCAATCCCTGTCGAAACGACCAGGATGCAAAGGCAAACAGCCTCCCTGAGTGGGGTCAATCGGCTGGCGGTTCTCGATGAGCACGTCCAGCGTGCTGCTTACGAGCTCGGACTATCATTCGAGAACTGCTTGCTGTGCCGGCACGGAAGACTCAGCCAAAAAATCACGGCATCTCTGCGTTTCGAGATGTTCTGCGAGCAAGGGCACGGAAAAAAGGGCACCGTTGGCGTTAATGCGGCAGTATCTTGCCCATCCTACGATCGGTGCAACAGTCTGGAAGAGCTGCGGTCGGCTCGCGACATAAAGAGTGCGGAACCACCTATTCCTCCCGCCAAGCCGATGAGGAGATTCCAAAAACATCGCCCGCCCGTGGATTTCGAGTAGTAGAGAATAAATCGAATAAATCGAATGAATTGAACGAACCGAACGAACCGCCTATATTCTCTACCAGAACCTCAACGGAGACATCCACAGTGGCGAATACAGGAAAGCAAACCGGTGGCAGATCTGTGGGCCGGAAATCCGCGGCGAAGCGAGCATCTGCCGGAAATCCGCTTAAGCCTACTGTGGGATTCCTCAAGGCTGGTGCGGCCGCTCCATTGAAGCCATCTGGCGGAGCGAGGGATACGGTTCGTGTTTCGCCTAAAGGCGGAAGTTTTACAGTGCAATTCAAGTCCAGCCGGGCTCTTTCTGAGCGAGCGATCAAGTTTCTTAAGAGAGACCCCGCGATCGCCCATGCCCGAGTCACCGCCATAATTGAGACATTAGCGGCTCTTGAAGGCGCATCCCTATCCCTCCCAGAGGAACCATCCGATCAAATTCCCGAGCACCTTCTCCCTTTCGTCACCGACGAGGAGCCAGAAGGTGAGGTATTGAGCGGACCCGAGGCAGCTCGGGCTATCGGCATCTCCCCGTCTACGCTCCACGCCTGGATCGCTAAGGGCAGATTGATCGGATGGAAAACCACCAAGCGTGGGGTAAAGGTCCCGCAAGACCAGATCCTTGGGCCCGGACGCATCGTGAAGGGAATCCCGGAACTTCTCGAGATCATTGAGGATCCGGAACTCGCCTGGGCATTTCTCCGGCAGAAATGGCCTTTCGCTGATGATGTCGCCAGGCCGATCGATAAACTCAGGGCCGGAGCGCTCAAGGAAGTCCTCGACGCCGCGCCGAGTTTCGGCAACTCTTTTACATGAGTTCCGCCCCGTATCCTCCCGAGCGGATCGCCGATCTCACCCTGACTGTCCAAAGCGCCGATATGGTGCGGATCTTCGACCGGAAGTATCGTGACAATCCCCTCGGCACCGGGCCGGGCGATTCCCGTCTTTGCGCGAAAGCAGACAACTATCACGTCCTCTACGCATCCCCGGATTTCACCACATCGTTTCTCGAGACCGTTGTCCGTGACAGATACGCGAGACCCAAACCCGCAGCCGAGCGCAAGTTGTTCTATCGTGAGATTTCGATGCGGGTTTCCGCAAACCTGATGGTGCCAAACACGGAATCCCTGAACCTGCTCGACCTCCGCGGGGACGGCTGCGTCAGGCTGGGCGTCGGTACCGATGCAATTCGAGCAGAGGACCATGGCGAAGGTCGTACGCTCGGGCGAAACCTCCACGATGACCCTGCCAATCTCGACGGGATTCTCTTCTCCTCCAGGCTCACCGGCCAGGATGTCTATGCCATTTTCGACCGGGCCACGAACAAGCTGATCGCAGAGACCGCGCGCGAACTTTCAGACGATATGAGGCTACCGGAGATCCTCGATCGATATGGGATCACCCTAATCCGGTCATAATTCAGAAGAATCCTAAAAAACCTTCGGGAACATCGGCTCTACCCGGTGTATTGCTCCGTAAGCCAAGGGCAGAACCGGAACGTCGGCGCGAACGAGACGGTCTTATGCCCGCAGTTTGAGCAATGCCAGAGCTTGGAAGTTCTTCAGCGCAAGCGGGCAGTTCGGGAAGAAAGTCAGGCAAGTCGGAGACCGGGGCTGATCGACGTAGCCGAGTGTCCGTCGTCAGGGTATTTGGGCCAGTTGGTCGTGTGGTTTAACGGAGGATTCGGCGCAATTTGGGTGACGTTAAGCGCTATCGTGGCGGCCAATCATTTTGAAGGGCCGGGCACGAACGCCGTCGTGGCCGTAATGGGGGGCCACAGTGAAGCAGACCGCCGCGGCCAAGGTCTCGCGGATGAGCAGGCCCAATGATTTTCAATAAATGCCTGAAAATCCGTGTGATCTTGCTTCTTGGAAAATCGAGGATGGATGTAGAGGCTTGGCCATTTCCGACCGTCGTGATCGAGTGCAGCCGCTGCAATCGCCTACCTGGGAGAGCGCTCTTTTGGCAACTGTGCCTGGGTTGCGCTGCCACAAGAATCTACCTCCACAACTCGATTTACCATCCAGTCTTGCGGCGATTGCGGTGGTGCCTCGTTATTGATGAATTTTAATGCCGCTTCGATGAGTTCTATCTGCCGCGCCTTAGAAACCGACGGTAAAATAACGAGTCCAGGGTGCAACTGGTCTGGTGTGCCGCAGAGCTTGCGGAAGTCCTTACCATTCACTGTAATTAACAGATGGTCGATCTTGATGCAGTATGCCAGGACTTCTGGATCGGTGGCGCCGGACATATTGATATCGCGCGGATGGCATGTGGCATGGTCCGTTGTATTGCGAAAATGGACAGCCGCGCCTGCCGAGACGCATTCATCGAAAAAGAGGTTCATGTGGGGCTGTTCGCAATCTCCCATGGCCGGCCGGCAGCTGCAGGGCGACCTCTCTCGGGATGTGTTCGCGCAAAAATGTCGGCTGCGATGAAAGCCTCTCGTGGAATCTCCGGGTAATCTTCTACGAGGTCGTCGATCGTATCGCCGTCATCCAGCCGATCCCTAATAGCATATACAGGGATCCGCGTCCCCTTGATGATGGGAACGCCACCGAAGATATCGGGGTTGGTGGCGATGTAGCGCTTTTTGTTAGCGGCATAACTCCGCGCGGCATCGAGTTTCTTGGTTGCGATCATGGGCAGGTCGAGATGCAAGCCTGGCTCAAGGTCCAAAACCCTTAGGGTTGGGTCGCGCATCCCCCGAATCGCCTTCATCAAGGCCTTCTTGCGACTGACCGGGATTTCCTTGAGGAAGCTCATATGCCCGACAGCGGCAAAATAGCAGACCGCATTAAGCTCGAGGTAGCGGGCCCGCACATTGGAGAACATGGCGCGGCGTTTGACCGGTTTCAGAATGCCAGTCTCGATAGCCTTCTCGACACTTCGCGGCGGCACGTCGGCGATCAGCGCGACTTCGTTTATGGTCAATTCACTGTGCATACCAAAATCCTTTCCCCGTGGGGGAATATATAAGCGAATCGTGTCGGGTATTCAACAAGTGCTGTTTGCTCAATGATCCAAGAGGCTAGAGCTACGCGCGTCACGGACTAGGAAGAGATCCCAGCGCCTCGTGTTGGGATCTGGCGAAGGTTGGAGACAATTTCTGGATTGTCTCCAAGAATAAGCTCTGAAAACGAAATGGAGGAGGCCGGTGAACGTGCTACAAAACCCAATTCATCCAGGGCATGTCCTTCAGGAACGATATCTGACGCCCTTGGAGATGTCGCCGGCCGCCTGCGCGCGGGAGATCAACGTGCCGCAGGTCGTGCATCAACACCTGATCGATGGAGAGGCCGAGGATATCCACGATCTCGCGGTCTACCGACCTTCCGTAGCGGCATTTGATGTTGCTGGAAGACATCACTCCTCCCTGACAATCACAAACGGCTCGCTGTGAACCGCCTTTGCACGGCCCGCCGGCCAGCCTGTTTCAGGTAGCGCATGGTGACGGTTGGCGATGAGTGCCGCATCTGATCCATGAGCTCGTTGAGCGCGATCCCCCTGCCCTCGTCGTCCGATTCCTCGGCGAGCGTGAGCGCCGCCCCGACCCGCAGCGAATACCCGCTGATCCGATCGAGCCTGGGCACCAGGTCCGGATCCGCCGCGGCCGCCGCCTGGACCTCGAGCCCGAACCGGTTCTGCGACATCGGCCTGTAGGTTTCGACCAGCATCTTCTCCACCCGCTTCCCGGGCCCGCAGAAGACCGACTGCATCCAGGGCAGCGCAAAGGGCGTGCCGGACGCCTCGTCGTCGCCGAGCGCGGCGCCGGCCGGCACGGTCCAGTCGATCCCGATCACCCGCCAGTAGTCGAGCATTAGATCCGCGGTCACGGCGTCCACGACAAAATCCGGTTGCTCGACCCCGACCTGGTCACGTTTCGATCGACGGATGACACAGAGCAGCTCGTCGGGCCCATCATGGTGCTGCAGGCGCCAGAAATCCCCCACCCGCAAAGCCGTCGCTTCCGCCGGCCGCAGCAGCCCGTTGTAGCCGAGACCAAGGATGATGGCGCGGCGCATCAGCCGCAGCGGCTCGGCCGGCAGGACTCCGCTCAGATCCACCCGGGGCAGCGGCAGGGGCTCGAATCCGAGCGCCCGGCGTTCCGCATTCTCCTTCAGCACGGCTTTCGTCTTTTCGGCGAGCAGGTCCTGGAGTTCGGCCTCAATCTCGACGCGGTCGTCCGCCCAGGCCTGTCTGGCGGCCGGCAGGTCCTCGTCGAGGATTTTTGCGCGCAGCCGACGCAGATCGGCGAGCCGGATCGGGTGGGCCTGGTCGGATTTCGCGCCGACGCGCTTTTCATAAGCCTTGATGGCGCGGTCGAGCCCCTGGTCGAAGATGGCGTTCGGCTGAAGGTTGCTCGGGAAGGCCTGCAGCTCGGCCACTTGCTGGCGCAGGCGCTCGAAACTCCGCAAGCAGCTGAGCCAGGTTTTTAGGGTCGCCGGTTTGGCGTCGCACTCGACATAGTCTTCGATCCAGTCCCGGAGGATTCTTTTGTCCGGCGGCCAGAGTCCAGCCGTGCCGGCGTCCCGCGCTTCGGCATCCGGCCAGGCGCCGGCATGGCGTTTGGCGAGCAAGATGTCCTGGATCTGGAAGAGCGCCCCGCGGGCGATCCGGGCCGTCGGCTTTGCGAAGAGCTGGCAAGCATCGGCCAGAGCTCCCTTCCCCGCCGCGGCGCCGGTGATCGCGCCAAAGATTTGATTGAGATCGGCCTCAAGGTCGAGGCCCTCGCGCGCGAGATCCGTCAACACAGCCCGGGCGGCCGTCGGCGAGAGATCGGGGATTGCACCACGGTCCTGGCGTTTCTTGCGGGCGCCGGGCGTCATCTGAGGCCTCCGGAAGGGTATCGTCTGTCAAAGGCTGTGACTAATTGTCGATTAGTCATATCAACCAGAGTGCTCTTCATACCCCAGCCAATAACACACACGTCTATTCAATGTTAGTTGCAGGCAGGATCATCAGACGCTGCAACGTGGATTCCTACACATCCTCCACGGCAACGCCTTGTGTCACTTCTTCTATGAATGCCGGGCACGCCCTTTTTCTCGATCGGTGAAGAAAAGGTTGAGGTCGGATGAAGCAAGGCGTGACATTCGTAATAAATCGATGACCGGATCAATCCAAAAAAGAACTTGTTTTTGTCCTTTGCGAGCCGGATAGGCAGTGTTCGCGTGTTCAATTGAACCAGAATCGCTGATTCAGGCTGCTCTAAATAGCGGAAACGAACACAAAATCACTATATCTTGTGCCGCCAAACCTCAAAACTCACTATATAGAATAGCCGCGTGCCTTCACACGGCAGGGGTCACTGGTTCAATCCCAGTCGCGCCCACCATTTCATCCGATTGAAATCATCCACCTTTATTTTGAGAGCACGGCGCGGTCAGCAGTAAAAAAGTGCACTGTCACCGTAACCCCTATCACCGTAACCCACCGTAACCCACGCGCGTAGAACCGGAGATTCCTCGGCAAAGGTTCTTGATGCAGCGGACTCCGTCGCCCAGAAGATCGCAAGCCTGCAAAAGGAGGTCGATCGCTTCCTGCAACAGATGCGGGCCGATTAAGCCGCACGTCCACCCTGCCCGCCGGCAAGGCGCCGTCACAAAAGTCCCGGCAGGAAGGTCGCGATGGACGGCACCCAGAAGATGATCAGGATCATGCGAGCGATATAGGCCGCCTGCCCGAGGCTTTCCCGAACCATCTTCAACATCGGCTTGCGGCAGGGCCGAATTCGGCAAAGAACACAAGCGACCGCAATTGTTTCAAAAGGGTTCAGTCCCGTGCCGGCAGGACCGCTCGTGAGATATGGACCGCACCCACCTCACTGTCCTGGAAAACGCCAACCGAACCACCTACCTTGGCCCTTTAAGGTTCGGCAGGAGTAGGCATGACTGTTTGGCGGCGATATCAAGGATGGGTTTACGAATATTTCGAACCGGATATCGATCCGGCGACCATCTCCACTTTTTCCGACATGGTCGCCCTGTGGCAGTCAAAACGGCAGGGCCGGCGCGTCCCGGCGCGTGACGATTTCGGTTTCTACGACTTCAAAGGCTGGCACGGTTGGGTCTGTATTCACGAGGTCAGATACGACCCCTTCGACTATACGGTCCGCCTGTCGGGCAGCAACATCGACAGTCTGTACGGCCTGTCCACCCAGGGGTTCAGCCGGGCGGAGATGAACGAAGTCTATTCGGAGCAAGTCGTTCGCGATGAATTTGACGAATTCGCCTGCCGGAATCTGTATATTTCATACATTGAAGGTCCGCTGAATATAAAAGACAGAACCTTCAACACCGTAAAATATCTGGAAATGCCCCTATCGAGCGATGGCAAACGGGCCGACCATACAATCGAAATCGTCCACCCCTATAAGCGATGATCACGAGGGAGTGCGTCCCTCCCCACAAAAACAATGCCAACCATTTGATATTAATATTTTTTTGACCGGGATCACCCCCCTGCGACCCCCTGCGGCCCCCTGCGGCCCAATAGCGAAACAGCAATAATCGGGTTCAGTTAACCATAGTCACCCTTGACCGATTTCTTGGTTAAAATTGATGCCAACAATATTCAATTAGAACTACTTTATAGAATTGTTAGTAAATTCGGTACTATCATCCGCAAAACAGACAAGTGGTCTGCGGCGACGCCGATTCCCTCCGGCCGGCGTACCGATGTGATTCACGGAGATAGTGGTGAGGATAAAATGGCCAGAAAATTCCCAGGACTTATAGCAGGCGCAATCCTCTTAGTGGGTTTGGCTTGGACCCCTGCGGCCCAGGCCGCCGACCCCCTCAAGCTGAGCGTCGACGAAATGATCACCCCGGACTTTATCACAGAAGTCCGGCAATGGGCGACCGCCCCGGTCGTGGTCTCTGCCCTGACCGGCAGAAAAGAACTGTACGGCAAGCTGCCGCCCGACAATATCGACATATTGGACAAGCAGTGGCGCGCGGAACGGGAAGTGGACGACCAACCGCTGATCACGTCGGTTCTGGCCAATCCGCTTTCCTCCTATCTGATCCGGGTTCAGGCGAATTCCGTGGGCTTGTTCACGGAAATCTTCGTCATGGACACGAACGGCCTCAATGCCGGGCAAAGCTCGGTGACCAGCGATTATTGGCAGGGTGATGAAGGCAAGTTCCAGAAAACCTACGATGTCGGGCCGAACGCCGTTTTTGTCGACGAGGCCGAATTCCATGATGGAACGCAAACCTGGCGCGCCCAATTGAACATGACGGTTACCGATCCCCAGGGCGCGGCACTCGGCGCCATCACGGTGGAGGTCAATCTCACCGAGCTCGAGCGACGGATTCAGAACGGCGTAGCGTCGTAACAGGGGAATTTTATCATGCAAATGTTCAATAACCTTCGCATCGGCAAAAAGCTGATCATTGTTTTCGGCCTTTTGATCGCCCTGCTCATCGCGAGCGCGGTCGCTACGACCGTATCGGTGCAACGGGTCGAAGACGCCGCCGCCGGCACGGAACGTGTTCAACAGGTTCTCGCCACGTTGGACGAAGCCCATACGGAAGCGAACAAGCAATTGCTCGTCATCCGGGGTCTGTTGCTGACCGGCGACAGGGAAAACATCGCCGCCTTCGACGCCAGCGCAACGGCCATGCAGTCCAAGCTGGACAGCGTGAAAAGCCGGTTGACCACCGGTGAGGCGGCCGCCCTTGTCGAGCAATATGAAAAGCGGACGGCGGAATGGCGCGCCATTGCCAGGAAACAGATTGATTTGATGCGCCAACCCCTGACGGTCGACGAAGCCCGCATCATCGAAGCGAACGGAACGGGCCAAGCCTATCTGGACGATATCGACGCACTCTATGACGGGTTGCGCGCCGTGGCGGACCGGGTGTTCGCGCAGTATCGCGCGGATGCCGAACTATCCTTCACCATCTTGCTGACCGCGGCCATCGTCGGTTCGGTTCTCGGCATCTTGATTGCCGTGATTGCGTATTTCCTGCTCAACAACAGTATTTCGAAGCCGATCATCTCCATTACCGATACGATGGGGACCATTTCCAGCGGCGAGTACGACGTCACCGTGCCGGGCACGGGCCGCGGCGACGAAGTGGGGTCCATGGCCGAGGCCCTGGAATCTTTCCGGCAAGGACTGATCCAGGCGAAGGAATTGCAGGAAGAGGCCAACGCACGGCAACAGGCCGACCTCGAGCGTGCAAACCGAATCCGTCAGATCACCCAGGCCTTCGAAAACGATGCGGCCGAAATGACGTCTATCGTTTCCGCCGCCTCGACGGAACTGGAACAGACCGCCCAGTCCCTGAATTCCTTGGCGGACAGTTCAACCCGCCGGGCGACCGTCGTTGCTTCCTCCTCCGAGGAAACGTCCAACAGCACGGAGACCGTTGCGACGGCGGCAACCGAACTGTCGGCTTCCATTGCGGAGATCACCCAGCAAATGGGGCATGCCAACACCCTGGCGCGCGAGACTCAGCAACAGGCGCAGGACACCGAAAAGGAAGTCCGGGCCCTGGCCGAAGCGACCGACAAGATCGGCGAGGTCGTTAATCTGATCCGGGACATTTCGGAACAGACCAACCTGCTCGCCCTGAACGCAACGATCGAGTCCGCGCGTGCGGGCGAGGCCGGTAAAGGCTTCGCGGTGGTGGCGAACGAAGTGAAGGCCCTGGCCGGTCAAACCGGCAATGCAACCGAGGAGATCGCCAAACAGATCGCCGATGTGCAAAGCAGGACGACTTCAGCCGTCGAAGCCATTTCGATGATCGCCCGCAAGGTCAGCGATGTCCTCGACGTCGCCGCCGCCGTTGCGGCCGCGACGGAGGAACAGTATTCCGCGACCAATGAGATTTCCCGTAATGTTGAGGAAGTCTCCGGCGCGGCCCGTGACGTCAGCGAGAATATCGGTGAGGTCAGTTCCGCCGCCGAGCAGACCGGCGAGGCATCGCAGGAACTGCTTTCGACATCACAGGAACTGTCAAAACAGGCAGCCAGCCTCAAGAACCGGGTCGAATCATTCCTGCAGGACATCCGGTCTGCCTGACCTTTGTTTTCAACACGTTAGAATCCGACACCGCCCCGGCGGGTGTCACACGCAACGGGCCGAACATGTTTCGGCCCGTTGATGTTTTTTGTGCACCCCGCCCCCATAATGCCGGGATGAACCGCCTGCCCGGTACCGGCCCCCGCAAGTCGCGGCGCAAGCGCGTCTCGGCGTGATCGACGGGCAACCGCGACAAAGAACAAGGGCCTCCGCACCGGAGGCCCTTTCTTTTGCGGTCGGTTTGACGGTCACCGTACCGCCGGGTCGCCATCCGCAACGCCGACGTTCACCGCAGTCATGCCGGTCGTCTCGGCATCGCCGACAATATAGAGTTTGCCTTCCATCGCGCCGGTCAGAACGAGCGCCAACAGGCCGACCGCGATCACGGCCGACACCTTATTGCGGAAGTCCCGCCGAATGGCATCTTGATAGGCGTAGTCGGTTCGCATGTTGAACTCCATTCCGGATACTCTAGGAGCCCCTCTTGCGACGATTGTACCAAATTACCGCTCCACGCTGAATGGACGGCAACGCTCAACGAGATGACCGACGTTTACAATACGGCCTATTCCATGCACAGCCGTTAACAAAAGGCCTTCTCTGAAATTTCGTGAGTCTCGTTTTCCGGCGGCAATCCCAGGAAAAGGGACGGTATTTAACCGTATATTAGCATTTCCCCGGTTCACTGAAGATTGCACTTAGATTCACGCAAACGATCCCATGAACCTTCGCAAACATAAGGGGTTATCCAGATGCTGAATCGGCGTTTGTCGATACCACGCACTTTGCGAAGCACGGCAAAACGATCGGCACCGAAAGGACATCGTTTTCCGGTTCCGTGCGGTCATGAAATTGACGTCGAATCCCCAAAGCACTTCATTGAACCGGCACGTTCACCGCTTGTTTTCTCTCCAACCCGTCATGCTCAATCCCACGCGCAGCTACCATGGCGCTTTGCACCGACATCCGGAAAGGCCGTTGCCGGATGCCGGCCAACACAGATTATCAAAAAGAAAAGCGCTGCCGGTATGTGGGACCGACGATGAAGTCGCTCAGTCGGTTTCCCGTTCTTTCGAAGGGTCTAGGTGGGTTTTTCGCGAAATTTTCCCGTCAGCGAAACCAATCGAGCCATCAAAAGCAAACGAACGAAGAGCACCTGCGTCTGCTTTTCGACAACTCCCCTACCGGCATCGCCGTCGTCCATGCCCGGACCGGTAAGCGGATATACGCCAATCCCCGTCTCTTGGAACTGTTTGCCGTTGCAAGTTTGGAAGAACTCAACGCCTTCGACATGGCCAAGACCTACGTAAACGAAACCGATTGGGAGAATGTCCGTAACTATATCCGATCGGGAACGGCACTCAGGCGCGACATTTTTGAGCGAAAGAGAGTGAACGGGGAGCACTGGTGGGCCCTGCTCGACGCGGTGCCCCTGGAGTTCATGGGCGAACCGGCAATCGTCGTATGGCACACCGATGTCACCGATCAAAAGAAAGCCGAGAATAAACTGGAAACGGCACTCGGCGAATTGAAGGAGTCGAGGAACGAATTGCAGGCGAGCGAGGAGCGCCTGCGCCTGCTCTTCGACAGTTCACCTGCCGGCATCGTCGCCCTGCGGATCGGAAGCGGTGAACGGCTATACGCAAATCCTCGCCTGCTGGAGATGTTCAACGTTCAGACTTTGGATGAACTGAACAAGTTCGGTATTTCAGATACCTATGTGAACGAAAAGGATTGGGAAACAGCCCGCGACTACATCCAGACAGGTTCGGCATTCAGGCGATTTGTCATGGAACGCAAAAGAGTGACCGGCGAGCGGTGGTGGGCCCTGCTGGACGCTGTCCCCATGAACTTCATGGGCGAGCGAAGTATCGTCGTTTGGCACACCGATATCACCGAACAAAAATTGTCCGAGACCGCGCTGGAAAGCACTCTCGCAGAACTGAAGGAATCCAGAAATGCGCTGGAGGAGAGCGAGTATCGCCTGAGCCAAATTCTGGCAAGTTCGCCGGTCGGTGTTTCCGTCCGCAGCATCGCGACGGGTCAGCAACTATACGCCAACAGGCGGTTCTTCGAAATGTCCGGCGTCGAAAATCCCGACGAAATGGAAAGGTTCGGCATCGAGAACAGCTATGTATCGAAAACCGACTGGCACCGGGTCAAAGATGCCATGGATAACGGGCTGGCGTTCGATCGATATGTGATGGAACGCAAGAAAGCCACCGGCGAGCGATGGTGGTCGCTGATTGACGGTGTCCCTGTGGTGTTCAAAGGCGAACCGAGCATGATCCTCTGGCACCATGACATCACCGAACAGAAAAAGTCCGACGCGGCCCTTAGCGACTTGCTGGAAAGTTCCCCGATCGGCGTATCGATTATCGGCGCAAATATTGACGAGCGATCCTACATCAACAGCAGCTATCTCAAACTTTTCGGTGCGGACAGTCTCGAACAACTGGAAGCGTTCGGGTTTTTGGAAAGTTTTGTGTCCCGCAGCGATTTCGAAAAGGCACAGCGGCATTTTACAACCCGCATTGGTTCCGAAAGCTCCATCATGCAACGCCGAAAGATCAATGGCGAAGAGTGGTGGGCTAAGATCTATGCCGTTCCAATCGAATATAAGGGAAGTGAAGCATTCATCATTTGGTGCACTGACATCACCGACCAAAAACAGGCGGAGGCCGAATTGGTCCAATCCGAACGACTAGCGTCGCTCGGTGGCATGGTTGCCGGCGTCGCACATGAAATTAACACGCCCATCGGTGTCGGCGTTACGGCAGCCAGTTATTTGCAGGAACGAACCGAAGAGCTGAAGGGATTGTTCGAACAAGGTTTGATGAAGAAGAGCTCGTTCGAAGAATTCCTGGAAACCGCCACACAATCCAGCGCCATAATTTCGTCAAACCTCATGCGCGCGGCAAACCTGATACGAAGCTTCAAACAAGTGGCCGTGGACCAATCGGCTGAGAATATGCGCACATTCAATCTTCTGGAGTACATAAGGGAAGTGATGCAAAGCCTCGACCCTCAACTCAAGAAGAAACCAAATATCTCCATTCTTATCGACGGCGACGAAGATCTTGAATTGGAAAACTATCCCGGATCGATCGCGCAGATCCTCACGAACCTTGTGCTCAATTCAGTGATTCACGGTTTCCCGGAAAATCAACAGGGCCAGATTTCCATCCATGCCCAAACCGATGGAACCTATGCCCATCTCGTATACAGGGATACGGGGAAAGGCATTGAACCGGAAAACCTGCCCAGAATTTTCGATCCTTTCTTCACGACCAACCGTGGCGCCGGCGGCAGCGGCCTTGGTCTGAACATTGTTTACAACCTGGTCACTCAGAAACTCGGCGGCACAGTCAAATGTGAAAGCGCCCCTGACGCGGGTGTGACCATGACCATTCTCATTCCCATCCGGTTAGGAATTGCAGCATGAGTGAACACGAGGCGAACCAAGACGATATCGTGTTCGCGGATGATGCCCCAAATGCTCCCGCGCGGAACCGCAAATGGAAAGTTATGCTCGTCGACGACGAACCGGACGTGCACGCCGTCACCCGGATGGCTTTGTCGGACTTTACATTCAACGGCAGAGGCCTGGAGTTCATATCGGTCTATTCAGGTAAAGACGCCAAGACGGCGATAATCGAGCATCCCGACACGGCTATCATGCTGCTGGATGTCGTCATGGAAACCGAGCATGCAGGGCTGGACGTGGCCCGTTTCGTCCGGGGGGAAGCCGACAATCATTTTGTCAGAATAGTGCTGCGTACCGGGCAGCCCGGCCAAGCCCCTGAAAGCAAGGTCATAACCGACTACGACATCAACGACTACAAGGAGAAGACAGAACTTACATCCAAGAAGCTGTTCACCTTGATGCACGCCGGGTTGCGTTCCTACCGTGACATCATCGCCCTTGCGAACAACAAACGGGGCCTTGAGGAAATCATCGAGGCCTCGGCCAGTATCTTCGAACTGAAATCCATGGAACAATTCGCCCATGGTGTGCTGGAGCAACTGACAACCCTGCTCCATGTCGAAGACGACGCCGTGTATTGCAAGAGCGACGGCCTCGCCGCGAGTCTAACGGGAGACGGGCTGCGCGTTCTGGCTGCGACCGGGGAATACCAGACGTTTGTCGGCAAATACCTTTCAAAAGATTTGGCCCCGGACATCTACGCCGATCTTCAAGAAACGAACCCGGACGCCAAAACCGGCATTGTCGGTGATCGGTATATTGGCAGGATCAAAGCGGCCAATGGGCATGAGAACATTTTGTATTTGCGTGGCGTGACACGCGATATCGGCGACCTGGATCAGTCTTTGCTGCAGGTCTTCCAGCGCAACGTCACCATCGCCTTCGAAAATGTCGAACTGCATCAGGAGATCGAACAGACGCAGCGCGAAATCGTCTACATGCTGGGCGAGGCGGTCGAAACACGTTCGAAGGAGACCGGCAACCATGTCAAACGCGTGGCGGAGATCAGCAAGCTGCTGGCCCTGCACTATGGTCTGCCGCCGGAAGAGGCCGAGATACTGCGCCTCGCTTCACCGCTGCACGACCTTGGTAAGATCGGCATTCCGGACGAGATCCTCAACAAGCCCGGCAAACACACCGCGGAAGAATGGGAGATTATGAAAACCCATTCGAAATTGGGCTACGACATGCTGAAAAGTTCGAACAAACGCGTGTTGCAAGCGGGTGCGCTGATTGCCCGGGACCATCATGAGAAATGGGATGGAAGCGGTTATCCGGCAGGCAAGAAAGGCGAAGACATTCACATCTTCGGCAGGATCACAGCCGTCGCGGACGTTTTCGACGCGCTTGGAAGTGACCGGTGCTATAAGTCAGCCTGGCCGTTTGAAAAGGTCGTCAACTACATGAAAGAGCAAAGCGGCCTGCATTTTGAACCCGCCGTGGTCGATATACTGCTCGATAACCTTGATAAGGTTGAGACCATCCTCAGGTCTTATCCGGACGCAGAAACGACGCCGCATTGAGCCGATGAAATGATACCGGCCGTATGACGGCGCGATACCTTTCCCTAGCCTGCGGTAGCCGGCTCCGGCGGTTCGGCGCCGGGTTTTGTTTGCGGCAGGATCTGCGTGGTGCCGTCCTTCAATATCACGACAAGGTTCCGGCCCGCGCCCTTCGCCGCATACAGTGCTTCGTCCGCCCGGTTCATCAGGCTGTCCAGGCTGTCATCGCCCTGAAGCATCGCGACCCCGATCGAAATCGTGACCGTTTCCGAAGTGCCGGCGGCTTTCATCTCGAACATCTCCGCCGCCATCGTATAGCGAAGCCGTTCGGCGACGACGAGCGCGACCTCCTCTTCCGTATCGGGCAGCACGGCGACGAATTCCTCGCCGCCCAAGCGCGCCACGGTGTCCACGCTGCGTACGTGATCGATCACCCGGCGTGACATTTCGATCAGCACTTCGTCCCCGGCCGCATGCCCGAAAGTGTCGTTCACCTTCTTGAAGAAATCGATGTCGAACATCAACAAGGCCAGCGGTTTGCCGGTCTGCTTGTGGCGCTCGATCATGCCGCCCAGATGCGCGGTCACATAACGCCGGTTGTACAATCCCGTCAGCGAATCCGTCAGCGCCATCACCAGGCTGCGTTCGTAATTGTCGCGCAGGCGTTCCTGATAGCGCTGCCGCTTGATTTGGGTGCGCACACGGGCGAGCAGCTCGTTCCGGTCGATCGGTTTGATCAGATAGTCGTTCACGCCAAGGTCCAGGCCCTTGGCGACCTTTTCCATGTCGTGTTCTTCCGCCACCAGAAGGATCGGCGTATAGCGCGTCCGTTCCATGGCGCGAAGATGGCTGGTCAGGCGCAAGGCGTCCTGGGATCGCAGGTTCAGGTTGACGATGACCAGGTCGAAACTCGGCCCGGACATGGCCGCCGTCTGCGCCTCATCGCTGTTGCGGGCGTGTTCCAGATCCGCGTTTTCGGTCTTCAGCGTCTCGCTGATCTTCATCCAATCGATTTCGCCTTCCTCGATGATCAGCACCCGCGCGCCCGACGTGTCCACGTCGGACATCGCCTTTTCTTCCTGCAGAACGCCGAGCTGACCCGAGGTTTGTTCGCGCAGCCGCCATTCGTCCGTCAGCATTTTCAGCCGGACCAGCGAGCGGACGCGGGCAAACAGCGCCGTGTCGTTCAAAGGCTTGGTGAGAAAGTCGTCCGCGCCGGCTTCCAGGCCGCGAACGCGGTCCGCATTATCCGAAAGCGCGGTCACCATGACGACCGGGATATGCGTGGTCTTGGGGTCGTCCTTGATACGGCGGCAAACCTCGAAACCGTCCATGCCCGGCATCATCACATCCAGAAGGACGATATCGGGCGCATTCTCGGCAATCGACGCCAGCGCGCTGGGCCCGTCACCGGCGGTGACGACGTCGAAATACTCGCTGGTAAGCTTGGCTTCCAGCAGCTTCACGTTTGGAAGCAAATCGTCGACGACTAGGACGCGTGCTGTCATAAGGTTTCTTCGTCAGCCGATCAGGAAAGACGGCAGCAGAACGGATGCCGGAACAGGACGCCCGCGACAGAAAGGTGATGCACCAAAACTACTCCGTTCACCATGCTTCTCGGTCCTGTTCGAAGTCAGGGATGCTAATTCAGAAAACGGGCAACCGTTTCCAAGAAGTTGGTCACTGAAATCGGCTTTGCGATATACGCCTCGCAACCGCCTTCGCGTATCTTTTCCTCGTCCCCCTTCATGGCGAAGGCCGTGACGGCGATGATCGGAATAGCCTTCAGATCGTCGTCTTCCTTGATCCATTTCGTTACTTCCAGTCCCGATACTTCGGGAAGCTGAATATCCATCAAAATCAGGTCCGGCCGTTCGGAACGCGCCATTTTCAGCGCTTCCATACCGTCTCGGGTTTCGATGATGTCGTAACCACGGGATTCCAATAGATCGTGGAAGAGCTTCATATTCAGCTCATTGTCCTCGACGATCATTACCTTATGCGTCATAGAACCCTCACTTGCAGAATGCCAAGAACCCGAGATGTCCGGCAGAATACCGTCATTGCCCTGGTTTCCCTAAGGCCAGCTTCATGTCGATGGCCCCGTTTTCCTTGCGGAACCCAAGATCATCGATATATCAGCAAACTTACCAGTAGGTTAACATCGGTCTAACAGACTATCCCCTTAAACAAAACTAGCCAATTTCCCTAATAAAGTTTTTTGAAAGCTGGCGGATCAATCGATGCGGATCGGGCAATGAGGATCGGGATAGATCTCGGCGGAACGAAAATTGAGGGCGTCGCCCTCGAAAGCGGCGGCCGGATCGCCGCCAGACGGCGCATAGAAGCGCCGAAAGGGCGGTATCAGGACACGCTGGATGCCGTAAAGAGCGTCGTCGATGCCCTGGAGGCCGAAACCGGCGGAAAAGGCCCGGTCGGTATTGGTATACCAGGCACGGTTTCCCGCGATACCGGTTTGGTGAAGAACGCGAACTCGGTCTGGTTGATCGGCAAACCCTTCGATCGCGATCTGCAACAGGTTCTGGACCGGCCGGTGCGCGTGAACAATGACGCCAATTGTTTCGCGCTGTCCGAAGCGGTCGACGGCGCGGCGGCCGGTTCCGCCGTCGTATTCGGGGTGATTCTGGGAACCGGTGTCGGCGGCGGCCTGGTCGTGAATGGCGGATTGGTGGACGGGCCGAACGGCATCACCGGGGAATGGGGACACAATCCCCTGCCCTGGCCACGCGATTCGGAACGCCCCGGCCCTGACTGCTATTGCGGCAAACAGGGTTGCATCGAAACCTTCCTGTCGGGACCCGGCCTGTCGCGGGATCACTTCCTGCATACCGGCGCTGAGGTTTCCGCCGATCTTCTGGCCGGCGATTCGTCCGGCGCGGCAGAGGAGACCTTCCGCCGCTATGAGGACCGGCTGGCCCGGGCGCTGTCCCATATGATCAATATCGTCGATCCCGATGTGGTGGTTCTGGGCGGCGGGTTGTCCAATCTGACGCGGCTTTATGCCAATATCCCGGTCCTGCTGAAGGAATGGGTATTCTCCGATCAGGTGAACACGCGCCTGCTGCCGCCGATGCACGGCGATTCCAGTGGCGTGCGCGGCGCCGCCTGGCTCTGGCCGGAGGAATGACCGATGCCCGGCGGCCCGAAAAAGCAGGGGGAAAATCAGGCGGAAAATCAGGCGGAAAACCAGGCGGATCGTCCCGGTCCCGATTGTCTTTGCCGGGACTGTCTGCATGTCTGGGCCGCCCCCGTCGCGCCGCAAACCGGGGCTGAGGATGACGAATACGTCAGGCGCAATGCCGTTCTGCTCTGCCCGTCATGCCGCTCGCGCCGGACCAGGCGGCACCCGGAACTGCACCGATTGAGCATCGCCCATATCGATTGCGACGCCTTCTATGCCTCGGTGGAAAAACGCGACAATCCGGAAATCCGCGACAAGCCGGTGATTGTCGGCGGCGGCCGGCGCGGCGTCGTCTCGGCGGCCTGTTATGTCGCGCGGATGTACGGCGTGCGGTCCGCCATGCCCATGTTCAAGGCCCTTCAGGCCTGCCCGGATGCGGTCGTAATTCGGCCGAATATGGAGAAATACGCCCGTGTCGGCCGGGAAATCCGCGACATGATGCTGGATGTCACGCCTTTGGTGCAGCCGCTTTCCATCGACGAAGCCTTCCTCGATCTCACCGGAACCGAGGGTTTGCACGGCGGCAGTCCGGCGCGGACGCTAGCCGGGCTTGTACTGCGGATCGAACGCGAAGCGGGCGTCACCGCGTCGATCGGGCTCAGCTACAACAAATTCCTCGCCAAAGTATCCAGCGACCTCGACAAACCGCGCGGATTCGCGGTGATCGGTGAGGCCGAGGCGGTGGATTTCCTGACCGAAAAACCGGTGAAGATGATCTGGGGCGTCGGCAAGGCGCTGGAGCGGAAACTGCACCAGGACGGCTTGTCGACCATCGGTCAGCTGCGCGAGATGCCGCTGAAAAACATGATACAGCGATATGGCTCAATGGGCGAAAGACTGTATCACTTCTCACGCGGGATCGACGACCGGAAGGTCGACCCCACTTCCGAGACCAAGAGCATTTCGAACGAGACCACCTTCGCCGAGGATCTGTCCGATTTTCACGAATTGGCCCATATCCTATGGCCGCTTTGCGAAAGCGTCGCGCGGCGGCTGAAGAAGCACGAATATTCCGCCGGCAGCGTGCAGCTGAAACTGCGCACGTCGGATTTCAAGATTCTGACCCGCAGCCGAAAACTGTCCACGCCGACCCAGCTTGCCGAAATTCTGTTCCGCCAGGGGCTGGAGCTTTTGGAAAAAGAGGCGGATGGTCGCCGCTATCGATTGCTGGGGATCGGCGGCGCGGATCTGGGGCCGCCGGAAGACGCCGATGTCCCCGACCTAGCCGATCCCGACCGGGACAAGGCCGCCAAGCTGGAGCGTGTGATGGACGAAATCCGTGAGAAACTGGGCAGCGACGCCGTGATCAAGGGCCGCTCGCTTTGAGCACGCCCTCCGCTTCCGCCCCCAACCCCGGCCCCGGCCCCACCCCGCATTCAAGCGACGAAAATTTCCGCGGCGCGGCCTTCATGGCGCTGTCGATGGCGGGATTCGTCTGCAACGACGCGGCGATCAAATGGATTTCCGGCGAGCTGACCCTGTTTCAAATCCTGTTCCTGCGCGGGCTTTTCACCATCGTCCTGGTCGGCGGGCTGGCGCAGTTCCGGGGCGAACTGGCCTATCGGCCGAGCCCGCGGGAGGTCAAAATCCTGGCCCTGCGGGTGATCGGCGAGGTCGGCGCGGCCTTCTGCTTCCTGACCGCCCTGTTCAGCATGCCGCTGGCGAATGCCTGGGCGATCATGCAGGCGATGCCCCTGACCGTCACCTTCGGCGCGGCCGTGTTCATGGGGGAAAAGGTGGGATGGCGGCGCTATTGCGCCATTCTGATCGGCTTCCTGGGCGTGATGGTGATCGTCCGCCCCGGCATGGAAGGGTTCAACAGTTTCGCGCTTTGGGCGGTCGCGGCGGTCGGCCTGGCATCGATCCGCGACCTCGCCACCCGGGGCCTGCCGCGCAAGGTCCCGTCGCTGTACATCACCCTGGCGACGGGCATCGCCATCACCGTCGCTGCCGGCGTGTGCCTGCCCTTCACCGAATGGCATCCGGTCGAGGCCGGACATCTGGGATTCCTGGCCGGCGCCGCCTGCCTGCTGACCGTCGGCTATCTGTTCGGGGTGATGTCCATGCGCCAGGGCGAAATCGGCTTCGTCCAACCCTTCCGCTACACCATCGTGATCTGGTCGACCGGGGTCGGCTATCTGGTCTTCGGCGATCTGCCGGACTTCTGGACCATGGTCGGGACGGGTATCGTGGTCGGCATGGGCTTCTATACGTTTCACAGGGAACAACTGATGGCCCGCCGGGAAAGACTGCTTGCACGCGGCTAAACACAGCTTGCGCGCGGGTTCCCCCTGGCGCACCGTTCGCCTGAGGAAACGCCGCCCCGGCGATCGTCCCCTGCCCTGAACGGGGGGACGGACGGATAAGGGGCGCGGCAAGAACGAGAAGAACAAGCATGGCCGCAGAGCCCAGCCCCCCAGCCGCCGAGCCGAGCCCGGCGGAGGAAAACTTCCGTGGCGCCCTTTTCATGTCGCTCAGCATGTTCGGCTTCGTCACCAATGACGCGACCACGAAGTGGATTTCCGACGACCTGACCCTGTTCCAGATCGTCTTTCTGCGCGGATTGTTCACCATCGTGCTGATCGGCGGTTTCGCCTATTGGCGCGGCGCACTGTCCTACAGGCCCGACCGCCGCGACACCAAGGTGATCGCCCTGCGGCTGTTCGGCGAGGTCGGCGGCACCTTCTGCTTCCTGAACGCGCTATTCAACATGCCGCTGGCCAATGCCTCGGCGATCCTGCAATCCCTGCCCTTGGCGGTGACGCTTGGGGCCGCCCTTTTCATGGGCGAGAAAGTCGGCTGGCGTCGCTATTCCGCGATTTTCATCGGCTTTCTGGGCGTGATGATCATCGTCCGGCCCGGCATGGAAGGGTTCAACGCCTATGCCCTCTGGGCCGTGGCGGCGGTCGTCTTCGTCACCATCCGCGACCTGTCGACCCGCAGTCTGTCGCGCGGGGTGCCGTCGCTGTTCGTGACGCTGACCACCGCCATCGGGGTCACCGTGCTGTCGGGCATCTGCCTGCCCTTCGCCGAGTGGAAACCGGTCGAGGGGGGACATTTCCTGTTCCTGGCCGGCGCCGCCTGCCTGGTCTTCATCGGCTATCTGTTCGGCATCATGGCGATGCGGCATGGCGAGATCGGCTTCATCGCCCCCTTCCGCTACACCATCCTGGTCTGGGCGATCGGGCTGGGCTTCGTCGTTTTCGGGGATATCCCCGACCTGTGGACGATCGTCGGCAGTTCGGTCGTCATCGGCATGGGGATCTATACCTTCTACCGCGAAAGGGTGCGCGCCTCCCGGCTAGCCGTATTGTCCGCCCGCCGGCCGTAGCGGCTTGAATATTTTCGACGGCGCGATCATCGTCCGGCGGAGTCGCCGAACGGCCGATTAATCGCGTCTTAATACTATTCTTCTAATATTCCGCCAATCGCCCCGCGCAACCCGATACGATTCATCCCCGGAGAATGCCTTGCCCTGGCGCACCCAACTTGCCCTCGTCGCCACGCTTTGCCTGAGCGCCTTTGCCGGTTTCGCCGGCCTCGGCTGGCTGCATATCGCCGACAGTCAAAAGGCGGCAAACCGAATCGAAACTGTCTTGCTGCCGGAAATCAGCGTGCTCGAAGAAATGCGCTCGGCGGCCCTTGGCGTTATCTCCTCGACCAATGAAGTGCTGCTGATTCGGCTCACCGACTACTTCATCGAGCATATGGAAAGTCATTCGGAAGAAACCGGGGCCGGGCCGGCGCAGGATGAAGCAAGCGGTTCGGCAAAGCAGGTGGAAGAAGAGATCGCCCAGGAAATTGGGCAAGTCGCTGCAGGCCGAGAGCAATTCCTGAAAGCGTCTCGCGACTTCGTCGACATCGTCGGCGCCGACGCCTCGGCCAGGGCAATTCAGCGGGAATGGGACGCGACCTTGGCGGTCAGCCGGACCATCATTGACTCCCTCCGCGGCACGGTCGACATGACACGGATAGAAGATCTGCGCGAGGAATTCGAAGAGCGCGAGATCGCTTTATTGGGACTGTTGAGCGATGTGATCCGGCAGACGACGGCGGCCAATTATCACAGCCTGGACGAGGCGACCGCCACGGTCCGGCAATCCGTCCATTACTTCACCCTGGTCACCGTCGTCGGCCTGCTGACCCTGATGGGGTTCGCCCTGTTCACGGTCCGCTCGATGCGCCGGCAGGAAGTCTTGCTGGACGATTTGCGCGCGGAGTCGGAGAAGACCGCAAAGGCCCTGCAAGAAGCCGAAATCGCCCGAAACGAGGCGATCCGACTGAGCCAGACGAAAAGCGAGTTCCTGGCCATGATGAGCCATGAAATCCGCACCCCGATGAACGGCGTGATCGGCATGCTGGAGCTGTTGAAAGACACCGACCCGACCGAAGAGCAGAAAAGCTATTTCGAAATCATCAACACGTCCGCCAACGCCCTGCTGACCGTGATCAACGACATTCTGGACGTCACCCGCATCCAGGCCGGACGGATCGAAATCAAACCGGAACCGGTGGATATCGGGGAACTGGTCCATTCCGTCACCAACCTGGTCCGCGCCGCCGCCCTGAACAAAGGCATAACCATGGCGGTGGAAATCGACCGCACGGTTCCGCATCGGGCCCTTTTGGACCCGGTCCGCATGCGGCAGGTCCTGACCAATATCGTCGGCAACGCCGCCAAGTTCACCGACCAGGGGTCGATCGACGTGTCCGTCTGGTCGGCGCATTGCCGAACCATCGGCGCCCCGGCGCTTTTCATCGCCGTGCACGATACCGGGCCGGGAATCGCGCCGGACAAGCTTCAGGATATCTTCGACCCCTTCACCCAGTCCGACAGTTCCTTGAGCCGCCGCCATGAGGGAACGGGCCTTGGCCTGAGCATCGCCAAGGGGCTGATCGACGGCATGCAGGGTGAGATTTCGGTGACGTCGACGCCGGGTGTGGGGTCCACCTTCACAATCCGCGTACCGCTTGTTTCCGCCGATGCCGAAACCGCGGGCAACACACCGAAATCGGCCGGGTTGTCGGACGGTTCAATCCCGCCAACGTCCAAAGCCGATCGCCCGAGCGACGTTATCAACGTGCTGGCCGTCGACGACAACCCGACCAACCTGCTGGTGGCGGAAAAGCTGGTTGCCGCACTGGGCTATAGCGTCGAGACCGCCGATAGCGGCGAGGAAGCGCTGGAAATCGTCAAACGCGCGGATGTCGACCTGATCCTGATGGACCTGCAAATGCCGGGCATGGACGGTTTCCAGACCATGGCGGCGATCCGGCGGGAAATCGCGAACAGCGCGGCATTCCGCCCAATGCCGCCGGTCATCGCCATGACCGCCCATGCCAGCAGCATTTTCGCCGAGGAAAGCCGCGAACGCGGCATGGCCGATCACCTTTCCAAACCCTTGACCAAGCCGGCTTTAGCCTCTTGTCTTGAAGCGTATCTGGGCGCACCCGACCGCTAGTCCTTTTTCCAGCACGGGGCCGGGCCTGTTTCCCGCACCGCGCTTCCATGCCGGAAGCCGCGGTTTCAACAAGACATATGGCGGGCGGACTGCGTTTCGACGCGGCCGTCCCGACCGAAACCTGGAAAGGAACCCAGCGTGAGCGGCAAGCCCAAGCTTTTGGTAACACGCCTGACACCGCCGAATGTGGAGGCGCGCATCGCGCGCGATTACGATGCCGTCACCAATCCGGACGACGTCATCTGGTCGACCGCCGAACTGCTCAAAAAAGCGGAAGGCTGCGACGCCATTCTGTGTTCCCCCACCGAACCGATGCCGGCGGATGTGATCGACCGCCTGCCGGATAGCGTGAAGGCGCTGGCCACCTTTTCCGTCGGCTACGACCAGATCGACATTCCCGCCGCGACGAAACGCGGCATCAAGGTGGGGAACACGCCGGAGGTGCTGGACAACGCAACGGCGGACATCGCCATGCTGTGCCTGCTGGGCGCGGCGCGCATGGCGCATAACGCCACCACGGTGCTGCGGACCGGGCAATGGAAACGCTGGGAACCGACCGGCCTGCTGGGCGTGCATGTGACCGGCAAGCGGTTAGGCATCATGGGCATGGGGCGGATCGGCCGGGCGCTGGCGAAACGCGCGCGCGGCTTCGACATGGAAATCCATTATCACAACCGCAACCGGCTTGCCCCCGACCTGGAACAGGGCGCCGTCTATCATGCCGACCCGGAAGACATGCTGCCGCATTGCGACTTCATCAGCTTCAACTGCCCGCTGACCGACCAGACCCGGCATTTCCTGAATGCCAAGCGGATCGAGATGCTGCCGCAGGGCGCGGTGGTGGTGAACACGGCGCGCGGGCCGGTCGTCGATGACAATGCGGTGATCGCGGCCCTGAAATCGGGCCGGATCGCGGCGGCGGGGCTGGATGTTTTCGAAGACGAACCCAATTTCAACAGGGCGTATCTGGACCTGTCGAACGCCTTCCTGCTGCCGCATATCGGCTCAGCCACGGTGGAGACGCGGGACGCCATGGGCAATCTGTGCCTGGACAATCTGGATGCGTTCTTCGCGGGCAAGCCGATGCCGGCGCCCGTGAATTAGTTGGTGAATTAGAGGACCGAAACGCTATACCGGAGGGGGTAAGCCACATGGCCGAAAAAGCATTGATCGTGGGAACCGGCGCGGGATTGTCCGCCAGCCTGGCGCGTCTTTTCAAGAAAGAGGGAATGGAGGTGGCAATCGCCTCCCGCTCACCCGACAGGAACGCGGATCTGGCCGCCGAATTGGGGGCCGGCAATTACCGCTGTGACGCGGCGGATATCGACAGCGTGGCCGACCTGTTCGCCGCGGTGGAGGCCGATATGGGCGCGCCCGACATCGTGGTCTACAACCCATCGGCCCGCGTGCGCGGCCCGGTCACGGAACTGGACCCGGTCGCCGTGCGCGACGCCGTGCTGGTCACCGCCTATGGCGCCTTCCTGGTGGCGCAGCAGGCCGCCAAGCGGATGGAAGCCAGGGGCAGCGGCACGCTGATGTTCACCGGCGCCAGCGCCGGGGTGAAGGGCTATCCCAATTCAAGCTGTTTCGCGATCGGCAAGTTCGGCCTGCGCGGCCTGGCCCAGTCCCTGGCGCGGGAGCTTCAACCGAAGAACATCCACGTCGCCCATTTCGTCATCGACGGCGGCATCGAAAGCGCCAACCGCCCGACCCCGGCGGACAAGCCCGACAGTATGCTGAACCCCGACGCCATCGCGGAGAGCTATCTGCATGTCCACCGGCAACACCGCAGCGCGTGGACCTGGGAAATTGAACTGCGGCCTTGGGTGGAGAGTTTTTAGGGGGCCTCCTCACAGGTCATCAAGCACGGTTACTCCCAGCGATTGCCAGTACTTGTCGGTACATACGAAAAATGTTCGGTTCAAATTGATATGCGGACTCTGCTCCTAACTCGGTCATAAAACGTTCACAGTAAAAGCAAAAACCATTAAAACTTGTTCTAGGCATGAGGGCCGTTAAGCTGTGAGGGCGGTTTCTCTACACGCAAGAGCCCTAGACAGGTCGCGAAAATGGATTCAAAAGAGCTACTTGAGCTAAATGTCAGGAAACTTATCAGGTGCTTAGACCAGGTAATTTCTCCAGCAGAACTGACGAAAATCGAAGATGAATTCAAAACACACATAGGTCGACTGGTTCGACTTGGGCAGGCTCATCTTCGAATCGCAAAACAAGTATCGGGTCAGCAGAGCTGGCGTCAACGAGTCTCTCGGGGATACTATGCCGCCTACTCTGCGAGTAAGGCCATACGCCTAGAAGTAACAGGCATTTATAAGCAGGATGTATCAGATCACAAAAATATAGGTGATTTGCCTGACAACTTTGACGACGCGACTCGTTGGAAAGATACTTTAACCAAATTCCGGGCTGATCGAAATATTGCAGACTATGATCATTCGGCTACGGAAAAGGACCTTGAGTTGACCAGCGCTGAATATCTAAAGGAAGCAGAAAACTTCATGAAGGAAGCGAGACGGTACTTGAAATCTCGGGGAGCGCTCAAATGACGAATAACGCAGCTGAAGAATTGTTGGAGCGCTTTGCTAACTACTGCAACATTACCATCCCGCATTCGACGATAGTTGATAAGGCCGGAGACAAGTACCTCACAATCCATGTAGGAGCTATCAACGACATCTATACTGACGCACTGGCGACAGTTCGCCATGAGTTATCTGATACTAATGAATATGCTGAACGTGTTTTTCTCAAGAAGACGACGCCGAAACCTTGGCTACAATCGCTTGAAGTGCAACTTCTACAAAGGGTGCTTTCCGAATCCCTAACTGTTGGGAAAGGGACTCTGGAGTCGGGGTTCCATGAAAAGTTTATCCCATTCCTTGGAGGGGAAGAGCGCAGAATTTACAGTGCCGCAAATCACGTAGTCTTTGGGCGTCGCGGGGCAGGTAAATCAAGTCTAGTACTCTATGCCTGCAATCAAGCTAGACGAGAAGGTAAGCCGTTTGCTTGGATCGCGCTTCAACAATATAGCGGCCGCGATGACTTGCTTGTGATCCCTCAAGTTCTTTATGAAATTGTGGACAGCGTTTCCCGATTCAGTGGCGTCCCTGCTGATACCTTAGATCGAATGAAAGGCGTCGTTTACCGGTTAGAGGAAAAAGGCGGGAGATTGACAAAGAAGGACATAAACCAAGTCCTACCCATCTTTGCGAGAGATTTCCTACCGTTCGTCAAGAAACACGGACAGTTCTATATTTTTTTGGATGACCTGCATCTACTTCATCCTCGCATACAACCATATTTTCTCTCGGCCTTGTATTCGTTCTCTCGGGGTAACAACGTTTATCTTAAAATTACCGCAATCGAGAACCTAACGGTGCTTCTACACGAAGGAACCAACGAAGGTCTCCAGACACCCGGCGATGCACAGGTCATCCGGCTCGACTATAATTTGGTAGATCCTAGTGCCGCACTTCAACACTTGCGCCAAATTCTAAATAGCTACGTCCGATACATCGGGCTTCCAAGCCTTTCCAGCATTGCCGGAAAGGCTGTTATAGAGAGATTGGTGTGGGTTTCCGCAGGAGTACCAAGGGACGCTCTTTACATTTTTAATAACGCTATAACAAAAGCTATTGCTGCTGCGCGAAAGAGTGTTGCTGTTACCGACATCAATATGGCAGCAGCAGATTCATTGACCGAGAAAGAGCGCTATGTCTCAGACGATGTCGGCGAAGATTCCACAATAATGAATAACATTGTTACTGATATTAAGGATTTTTGCCTCAAGACCATACACTCCAATGCCTTCCTCGTACGTTTGGACAGTTCAGATCCAAAATACCGATTGATTAAGAAGGTCAGCGATTTGAGGTTTATCCACGTTCTTCACCCCGGCATAACTCCTGAAAGGGCTGGAGAGAAATACGAGGCGTACATGTTGGATTATGCTTTTTATACAGGGTTTAGGAAGGCTCCTAGCGTTAAGGAATTTCAGTCAAGACCTACACAACCCTTGGCGAAAGATCTGCGAAAATTGGAAAGATATCCTTATACGCAGCGCGACGTATATCACGGCATCGATACTTCGGAGGCTGTTTGATGCCCGGGGAGAAGCCACTCTCTTGAAATGGTTTATGGAGTTACGGTGACGGAGTTACGGTGACGTTACGGTGTGACGTTACGGTGGACGTTACGGTGACAGACATTACGGTGACAGTATACTTAATACACTCCCCGCCCCCTAAACCCACTTGAACGCCCGCTGCACATAGTCCCGCCCATTGTCGCGCTGCCATTCCCCATGCGCCATGATGACGGCTTTCGGGTCCAGCTCCAGCATGCGGGATTTAGCGCGTTTGAGGTGTGCGCGGTTGAGGAAGGAAAGACGCCATTCCAGCGGCGCGTAGCCCTTGCCTTCGACAATGCCCCAGAGGCCGGCAACCCAAGCTTTCCATCCGCCCCATTCGGCTTTCAGGAAGGCTTTGCTGAAATTCTCCGACAGGTCGGCGAGGATCAGGGTGCGGGACGGGCGGTGGAAGAACACCACCTCATCCATCGCGGGGGAGCCGGTGACGTGGATCTGCTCGATCTCATCCGCCCAATCCGGCGGGGCCTTGTCGGTCAACGGCGGCTGGAAGTTGATGTCTGAGCGTTTCGCGGCGGTCGAGGCGGGGCCCCAGAGCTTCGCGCCCGGATAGGCTTCCGCCCAATCCTGAAGATAGAGGTGGTGGATCTTGTTCGGGCTGACCAGGTGGCGGACGGGGCCGAGCGCATCGACGGCCCGCTTGAGATCGGGCGCAAGCGCAATCGGCGACCAAACCCACAGGCCGCCATCGGCCAGACGCGCGATGACCGAGCGCGTCGGATAGGGAAAGCCATAGAAGGAAACGCAATCCCCTTCCGCGATCCAGAGTTCCGGTCCGACTTCCTGCAGCGCCATTGCCGCCCCCCATGGGCCTGAAAATTCTGGGCCTGAAAATTCTGGGCCTGAAAATTTCCCGTGACGTATTCGCCATAGATAAAGGCGGGGCCGGGCCCGATTGCAATGCGGGCCGGCGGCGGGATGCCGGTTTCCGCCCGCATATTAGCGAGTCGTTAGGGAATTGCGCCTATTCTTCGCGCCCCGCCCGATGGCGGGCCGGTTCGGCAATAGTCAGGTGAATTGCCAAGTGATTTGAAGGAAGCGGCATGGCCACCCTACACGATCTGTCCAGTCAGGCCGCCAGAGCCATCGCGCCCCGGTCGGCCGCGCTCGACCAGCGGCTTTTTTGCTATGTTCTGTCGGCGGGCGCGTTGGTCTGCTTCCTGATCGTCTGTCTGGCGCTGGCCGACGCCTATTCCCTGTTCGCGACCCTGATTGCGCTTGCTGCCATGGTGCATCACGCGGTGCTGTTCACCTATTACAGAACCCATCTCGGCAGCCGATGGCCGTTATGGTCCTTCCTTGCCCTCAATGGTGCGCTGCTGATGCTCGATTTCGATCTGTCGGGCTGGCGGGACAGCATCGCCCTGCCCGCGATGATCGTGATGACCGGACTTGTGCCGCTGATATCCACGCAAAGGCAAATGCCTTTCGCCCTGGCAGGCGCCTTCGCCACCTTCGCCGCAATGTCCGTACTGATCGTATTGACGGAAAGCGGAGACCTGAGACATGCGCAGGTCACCCTTATCGAACACGCCTTGCTGGCGGCGGGCCTGACGGCCATAACCGGCATCACCAAGGCAAGCTATGAAAAGGCGAGACGGCAGGCCGAAAAACTGGCGACCAAGGATCCCCTGACCGGTATTCTGAACAGGCGCGCCTTCATGCAGGCCGCCCAGGCGGTCCATCGCAACGCATCCCGGTCCGAACGCGATTATTGTATCATCAGTATCGATATCGACCACTTCAAACGCATCAACGACACCTACGGCCATGCAGCCGGCGACGGCGTCATCATCGCCCTGTCCGAGCTGGTTCAGAATTCGAAACGGGCGGTCGATCTCTGGGGCCGGGTCGGCGGTGAGGAATTCGCTCTGGCCGTGCCGGCGACCGAAAAGGAAGGCGGCCTGTATCTCGCGGAAAAGATCAGGGCCGACATTTGCCGCACCATCAGACCGCAAGGCGCGCCCGACGGCCCGGACGGAACGGTGACGGTCAGTATCGGCGTCGCCACCGGCGCCTTGGCGGGGGAACCCATCCAGGCGGTCCTCGAACGCGCCGACAAGGCCCTGTATATCGCGAAGAACGGCGGCCGGAACAGGGTATCGTTTCAGCCGGCGCACCCCGCCCCCTCGGACGGGCCGGCTTTCATCGCCGCGGCGCAATAGCACGGCCTGAAGCGGTAGGGGTCGAGCGGCCCCGGCCATGCCGTCAGGCGGCTTGGGACTTGGACGGCCCGGTTGTATCCGCGGGCTGGTTTTCTTCCGACGCGGCGGCGTCATCACCCATTCCGGCAACCGTGTCGGCGCGCGTCGTCAGCTTGACCGAGGTGCCGACACCCGGTTCGGAAGTGATGGTCACATCGATGTTCAGAAGCCGCGCGAAACGCGTGACCAGCGGCAGGCCGAGGCCGGTTCCCTCCGCCGAGCGGCTGTAGCTTCCCTCCAACTGGACGAAGGGTTCAAGGGCGCGCTTGATCTGCTCCTCGGACATGCCGCGGCCATGGTCGCGGATTTCCAACATATAGCCGTCTTCCCCCTGTCCCGCGCCGATCAGATCCACGCGCGCCCCGGACGGACTGAACTTCACCGCGTTCGACAACAGGTTCAGGATGACTTGCTTGAGCAGGCGCTGGTCGGTCGGGATTTTCCGGTCCTCGATCGCCAGCTGAATGTATATGCCGCGCTGCTTGCAGACCGGTTCCAGGAAGCGCACGCATTCATCGGCGAGCGCCAGGACATCCACATCGCTGAGCAGGATTTCCATCTTGCCCGCGTCGACCTTGGACAGGTCCAGGATATCGTTGATCAGGCTCAACAAGTGGCGGCCGCTCGTCAGAACCGAATTGTTGTAATCCGCCATCTTCTCGCCCGACAGCGTATCCTTGCTGAGGAGCAGCAATTCCGAATAGCCGATGATCGCGTTCAGCGGCGTCCGCAATTCATGGCTCATCGTGGCGAGAAATTCGGACTTCGCCTGGTTCGCCTGTTCCGCCAGGCGGCTGAGGCGCGAGGATTCCTCGACCAGATGCTGCAGGTTTTCCTCCTCCTGCTTCTGCTGTGTCATGTCGCGGATGAGGGTCACCTTGTAACCGGTTTCGTGCCGGTTTTCGTCCAACACGGCCGACACGCGCAGTTGGACGGGTATCGGGGCCGGGTTGGTTTCGCCATCCCCGCCGGGGATGCGGAATACCGCCTCTTCCTCCCAGGACTCCGGCAGCGACTTTTGCCGCAGCACGGCGTTCAATGCCGCCCCGGTCCCCGGCTTGTCGAAAGGCAGGGCGGTCCTTCCGTCGTCCCGCGCTTCCGCCATTCCGGCATAGGCGTAATAGGCGGAATTGGCATCGACGATCCGGCCCGCGCTATCGGTCACGAAAAGCGCCGAGCCGATCGACTCGAATGCCTGCCGCGCCACGGCCATGGACCGCGCCGGCGCCATCACCGTGTGTTCCAGCAGATAGAACAGCCCGACCAGCAGGATGATCGTGACGACGATGATCTCCGCCAGTTCGAACAGCAGCGCCTTCGCCTCGCTTTCCCACAGGGGCGGCGCGGTCGCGAAGACGCGGACGGTCCCGATCGTCATCGCCCCCTGCTTGATCGGCGCATTCGCGGATACGCTCGCCCCCAGGACGAGGTCTTCATGCGCGATCTGATCGTAGATTTCGATGCTTCCGTCCGGCATCCGGACCTTGCCCATGAAGAGATGCCCGAAATTGCCGCGCACGGCGATGGCCGTGACCGCCTTGTCGAGCAATTCGGAATCCAGCAAGGCGGAGGCGACATCCCCGGAATGACGCCGGTCGACCGACTTCTCGAAGATCCCCCATAAGGTCGGCTTGGCGGCGCCCGCCACGCGCGTCGCGACGATTTCCGCCTTGTCTTGCAGCTCCGCCCGCAGTTCCTGGGTGCTGAAGGCGATCCGCGCGGCGACGAACAGAACCAGCACGGTTATCGTCACCAGGACGAACCGAAAAACGAGCTTCCTTTTGCTGGGTTTCAACATAACGGTCAGCAGACTCTCATGGCCCTATTCGTAGGGACCGAACCATTGGTAATAATCGTCGTAGGACTTCCTCAGCCGGCGCTTGGCTTCGATCAGACTGCGCAGGAAATCGTCGCGCGACATGTAGTCGGACAAAATGCGGTCATTCGCCGCGCGCCAACGCCGGATATCGGCATCCGACCAGCGGTTGATCGTGATATCGCTGTCCAGGAACTTCCGCATGGCAGCGAAATCAGCCTTCTTCGCCTTCATGGTCGTGGTCAGGGCGAAGGACTTCATGGCCGATTCCAGGATCGCCTGCAGATCGGGCGTCAAGGCGTCGTAGGCTTCCTTGTTGATCAGAAAATCGGACAGGACGGAAGGCTGCCAGATGGCCGGCACGATCGCATGGGGGCTCAATTCCTGCAGGCCCAGATCCCAGGCCCCGTTCGCCGTCGTCCATTCCACCGCGTCCAACTCGCCCGCGCGCAGCGCCGGTTCGATCTCCGCCGGTACCAGCGGAATCGTCAACGCGCCGGAGGCTTCCGACAGCACTTCGCTGGGAAGCCCGGGGCCGATGCGGACCTTCTTGCCCTTGAGATCGTCGAGCCCGCGGATCGGTTCGCGCGACAGCAGGCCGAATTCCATACCCGGCCACCAGGCCGGGCGCCACAACACGCCGCGCGGATTGGCAAGCTGATTGGCCAGCGCCGTCCCTTCGTCGGCCAGGAAGAAGATCATGGAGGCGTCCAGGTTCATGAAATCGAACGGCCCGGCATTCATGACCGCCCAGGCCGGATGCTGCCCGGACCACCAGTTCGGCCAGCCGTTGCCCATCTCCACCACCCCTTCGGAGACGGCGGTGAATATGGCGGGACCGCCCGCGATTTCACCGCCCGGATGGATCGAGATAATGAACCGGCCGCCGCTCATCTGGCGGATGCTTTCGGCGAAAAGCTTCAGTTCCTGAAAATCGATCGATGTCTCGACGGCTTGGGATTGCAGCCGCCATTCGACCCTTTCCTGCTCGAAGCATCCTCCAAGAAGGAGAATGCCGAAAAGGAAGACTATTACTCGCAAAAAACGCATTCAGCGCCATCCCACAATCGATTTGTCCGAACCTGCTTGCTTTGACCTCTTACTGATTTCTGGTCGCAACGCGGGTTCCAGGACGGCATCGGCGATGACAATGCCAAGACATGGACGCCCCGGCGCGGACGGGCATCAAGAGAGCAAGATAGAATTTGACTAATATTGTCTCGAAATGCTTACCAAGTTGCTAACGGGTCCACTTTTGTGGTGGGGACGCCGGCAAAGGCAGGGCGGACAAACGCCGTTTCCGCGGATTACTGCCGCAGCAAGGGCAGTCTGACGACACCAAGCGCCACCAGCATGCCAAGCGTGACCACGGCGAGGCCGGCGAATTGGCTCGGCGTCGGGAACTCGCCGGTCAGCGGGATGCCGACGACGATGGCCGTGACCGGGACAAGCGCCGGAAAGATCGCCGCGCGCCCGGCGCCCAGCAATTGCACGGCGCGGGTATAGCACAGCATGGCCGCAACACCGGCGAGCGCGCCTTGGACCAGGACCTGGGCCAACAGATATTCCCACGGCAGGGCCGCGAATTTGGACAGGCCCACGATCGACAGATAGGCCGGCACGATGACCGCGCAGGACAGCACCGAAACCGCGGCGGTCGCGGCGACCGGGCTGACGCCCCAGCGCTTGCCGAGCACGGTGAAGAATGCCCAGAGCAGACCGGCGCTGGCGAACATCGCATCCCCGATCGGCGTTTCCAGAGAGGCTTGGAACAAGCCCTGCCCGGATATGACAGCCAGCCCGACCACGACGACGGTCAGGCCCAATGTGCGGGCGGGACCGACACGTTCGCCGAACAGCCAAACCGCAAGGGCCGCCGTCGCGACCATCGAGGTTGAGGGCTGGATGACCGCGCCATGGGCCAGCGGCGCGAAGAAATAGCCGGCAACGGTGAGCAGCACGAAGACCGGCCCGGCGGTCAAGGCCAGCGCGATGCCGCGGCCCCACCCCACCCCGCCAAGGGACAGGGGCTTGTTGAACAGCAGCCAGGGCAGCATCAGCGCGCCGCAGACGGCGAAGCGGATGAAGGCGACGTCATACCCGTCGAGCCCCACGGCCACGCCCGCGCGGGACATCGCCAGATAGCCGCCCCAGAACAGCGCCGCGCTGCAGCCAAGCACAATCCCCAACGGGCTTAGGCGGTCCTCATGCAGCGGTAATCCGCCGACCGGCTTCGTGCTTGCGTCAGACCGCATAGGGTTCGGTTTCCTTGAATGCCGTCGCGCCGGACGAGCCGCCGCCGTATTTCGGATATGCGACGCCCGACCGGCCCGGGGCCGGATGCTGCATTGCACAGTGCCGGTATATATCCCGGCGGGCACGGGCGGCAACCGATTGCGCGGCGGGTCACGATAACCTGTCGTGCCGGTCATCAATCCTAGCGAATCCGCCGACCGTCAAATTCGGCCGACCTGCCGGATCAGGCGGCCAATTCGAAGTCGTTCTTGCCGGTATTCTTGACGCTGTACATGGATTTGTCCGCAACCTGCAGCAGGGTATCCATGTCTTCGCCATGGCGGGGATAGAGCGCGACGCCGATACTGGCGCTGACCGAAGCCTTTTGGCCGTCACGCAGCTCAATCGGCCGGGACAGGGCGTCGATCAGTTTGCGCGCCAGGATTTCGATATCCGCTTCCGAGGTCACGCCGGTTTGCAGCAAGACGAACTCGTCGCCGCCGATCCGCGCGACGACGTCCGACCCGCGCAACACGCCTTCCAAGCGGCGGGCGGTTTCCCGCAGCACCCGGTCGCCCGCTTCGTGTCCATGGGTGTCGTTCACACCCTTGAAGCCGTCCAGGTCGATGAACATGACAGCCAATTCCTGGTCGGACCGGGCCGCCAGGTTCATCAGGCTGGCGCTGATATCCTGGAACAGGTGCAGGCTGGGCAGGCCGGTCAGCGTGTCATAGAAGGCGATGGCCCGCATTTCTTCCTTTAATTGTTCCTCGGACTTCAGAGCCGCCAGCAAATCGGTCACGTCGTATTCCGCGACCAGAAGCAGGAATTCGCCGGTCAGGGGATGCCGGGTCTCACGGATGTCCAGGGTGTGGTCGCGCAGGCCCTCGCCGGTCCGCATCCGGTGAGTCCATCGCCCACCCTTCTGCGCCTTGGCGAGGTCGAGGCACGCCGCCCCTTCCGCCATATCGTCGAACCGGGCCGCAAAGGGCGTAATCCCGTTCAGGTCGGCGCCGTGCGGCACCTGCTTATAGGCTTCCGTCGCGGCGGGGTTTTCGATCACGACCGCGCCGTCCATCGTGAAACAGGTCACCAGCACGCGGGTATAGCGCGCCGCTTCGACAAGCAGCAGGTTTTCCGGCGTTTCGCCGAGATTCACCTCCTCGTTGATATAGGCGATGATCGCCCGATGCCGGTCCGGTCCGACCGTGACGGCCCGGTGCATCATCATCAGCGTCTTGGGCTTTCCCTGGGGATAGGTCGTCCAGGGGTCGATGGTCAGCCCCTGTTTCACCGCCAGGTCGAAGGTCTGTTTCGTGCGGTCGCGCGCCCCCTGTGTGTCGCCCGACAGATCCTTGTCGATCAACTGGTCAAGCGTCTCCAGCCCCCAGAAGTCCAGCGCCGGCTTGTTGCCCCACCACCAGCCGTGCTTGTCCAGGTCGAATATCCAAACCACGTTGGGAATCAATTCATAGAGCCGCAATTCCTCGTGACTCTCGATGTGAATAAGATGGCTGTAATCGGCGTCCATAAGCCTGGATCCGTCACTATTGAAAATGGCTTGTCTATCATACGTGCGGCGATCAAATCCTGCCGCGGGGTATCGGGATAAAGGGAACCGTGTTTATGCCTCGGTTCGTTCCCTATATGCGCAAAAGCAGGTTAACAAACCGTCAAATCCCGGGACGAAAATGCGCAGATTTCCCGAAAACGAAAAAGGGCGCTGCCCTTTCCCTGTCACGGGGGTCCGGGCGCGCCCTTCGGAATAGCGGAGAAATCCGCGGTTAATGTTTAAGCCGCTCTATTTCATCCTTCACATGAAGCTTCTCTCGCTTAAGGGTATGGACGAGAGCGTCATCGGGCATCGGTCGGTTGTTTTCCTGCTCAATCTTTGTTTCGAGAGTTGAGTGCTTTACTTTCAATGCTTCGATGTGCGCTTCCAGGCTCATGGGTATGCTCCTTCGCTTCCCGTTGGTTGGCGAAACGGGTCGGACCCACATGTCCGAGGGCGAAAAGCCGGCCCATTATGCGGCGCGGTCGGTTCGGAGTCTCATTTCCGTGCCGCGCCGGGTGCCCCTTTCGCCCGCCGGCGGATGCCGTTGGGCCAATCTGAGCACAGCCAGGGGATCGCCCCCGTGCAGAAGTCACTGCAGACCGTGTGTCCGGTCCGTCCTCAAGCGGGGCGATCCTTCTGCGTTGCGCAGTGTCGGGTTACAAAGCACCGTGTCGCACAATGCTTTGTCACACAGCGGTCAGTCAGACGACCGTAAGTCGGCTGCCGTTGTGTCCAGCACCCCGCCGGTCCGCCTGTTTGCGGATTTTGCATCCGCTTCCGGACCGTCCGGGATTTGTGCCAGAAATTTCACCACCGGCACCGTTACGGCGGATTTCCCCGCCCGTATCTATATGGTATCGCATTGAGCATAGAAGTCGAGGGATCATGTCGGAAAACAGAAAAAGAATTATCGTCGGCATCAGCGGCGCTTCGGGCGCGGTGTATGGCATCAAGCTTCTGGAATCGTTGCGGGAATTGGGTGTCGAGTCGCATTTGATCCTGTCCAAGGCCGCGGAGATGACGCTGGCCTATGAAACCGAATTCACCGCCAAGGATCTGCGCGCATTGGCCGACAAATCCTACCCGATCGGGGATGTCGGCGCCGCCTGTTCCAGCGGCAGCTTCAAGACCGACGGTATGATCGTAGCGCCCTGTTCGATGAAGTCCCTGGCCGAGATCGCGACCGGCGTGACCTCCACCCTGTTGACGCGGGCCGCCGACGTGGTCTTGAAGGAGCGCCGGCGGCTGGTCCTGATGGTCCGGGAAACGCCCCTGACCAACGTTCACCTACGCAATATGCTGACGGTGAGCGAAATGGGTGGCATCATCGCCCCCCCGGTACCGGGCTTTTACACCAAGCCGGACAGCATCGACGATCTGGTCGAGCATTCCGTCGGCCGGGTGCTGGACCTGTTCGAACTGGAGACGGGCCGGGTGACCCGATGGCGCGATCCGGACGCCTGAGGCACCGGAACGGCATTTTCCGGGCGCAGCGGTCGATCTGACAGGTTTCATTTCGACCCCAAAGCACGGTACATCTGTATTTCAAAAGCGCGCCGTCGGTTCCCGGGCAAGAATGCCCCCCTGAAGAGGCAAACTGGCCGGCGCGGACAAAGTCATCACGAGAGGCAGGCATGAAGCGCAATCACCGCACCAAGATCGTCGCCACGCTGGGACCGGCCAGCAGCACGGAAGAACAGATCGAAGCCCTGTTCATGGCCGGCGTCGACGTCTTCCGGATGAATTTCTCCCACGGAGAGCCCGAGGAGCACCGCGCCCGTCATGATGCGATCCGCAATGTGGAGAAACGCACCGGCCGTCCGATCGGCATCATGATGGACCTGCAGGGCCCGAAACTGCGGGTGGGCAAATTCGCCAAAGGACCGATCGAGTTGAAGGAAGGTGCCGCCTTCCGCCTGGACCTGGACAAGACGCTGGGGGACGAAAACCGCGCGCCCCTGCCCCATCCCGAGATTTTCGCGGCGCTGGAACCCGGCACGGACCTGCTGCTGGATGACGGGCGGGTCTGCCTGCGCGTCAAATCCTGCGGGCCCGACCACGCGGATACGGAAGTCGTCGTCGGCGGCCCGTTGTCGGAACGCAAGGGCGTCAACGTTCCCGGCGTCATCCTGCCGCTGTCTGCCCTGACCGAAAAAGACCGCAAGGACATGGAATTCGGCCTCAGCCTGGGGGTCGACTGGTGCGCGCTTTCCTTCGTGCAGCGCCCGGAAGACATCATCGAGGCGCGCGACCTTGTGCAGGGCCGCGCGGGCATCCTGGCCAAGCTCGAGAAACCCTCGGCCGTCCACCGGCTGGAGGAAATCGTCGAATTGACCGATGCGGTGATGGTCGCGCGCGGCGATCTGGGTGTGGAAATGCCGGCCGAGGACGTGCCGATTCAGCAACGCCGCATCATCACGGCCTGCCGCGCCGCCGGGAAACCGGTCGTCGTCGCGACCCAGATGCTGGATTCCATGATGGAACGCCCGGTGCCGACGCGCGCCGAAGCGTCCGACGTCGCCACCGCCGTCTATGAAGGGGCGGATGCGGTGATGCTGTCGGGCGAAACGGCGGCGGGCGATTATCCGCTGGAATCCGTGAAGATGATGAACCGGATCATCGAGCGGGTGCAAAAGGAAGACCTTTACTGGTCGGGCCTTCGCAACCAGAACCAGCCGCCCGAAGACACCACGCCGGATGCGATCAGTGCGGCGGTGCGGATTGCCGCCGACACGATCAACCCGGCGGCCGTCGTCACCTATACGACATCGGGCTCCACCACGTTCCGCATGGCGCGCGAACGGCCGCGGCAGCCGATCATCTGCCTGACCCCGCGTGAAAGCACGGCGCGGCGGCAATGCATCGTCTGGGGCGTTCATGCCTGCCGGACCCCGGATGCGCACAGCCTGGACGACATGGTGGATATCGCGACGCATCAGGCACGGATCGACGGCTTCGCCGATCCCGGCGACCGCGTCATCATCACCGCGGGCGTCCCGTTCGGCACACCGGGCAAGACCAACCTGCTGCGGATTGCGCGCGTCGGCGTTCAGGACTGAGAGAGATTGGGCGGAGGAAGGCCGAAGGCGGGCCGTTAGTTAGATCCGCCGGCCATCCAGGATCTTGCGCAACTGTTCCGCCCTGGCTTTCGCGTCGGGCAGATAGGGGTTGAGGTCCAGCGCGGCCTCATAGGCTTGCAGGGCCGCTTCCTCATCTTCCAGCGCATCGTTGATCATACCCAGGCCGGTCAGGGCGCCGAAATGGCGCGGTTCAAGCGCCAGGGTGCGTTTCACATCCTCAATCGACGCATCCAGATCGCCGATCAGGAACAGCACAGTGGCGCGTTTGTTCCAGGCCTCCGCATATTCCGGTTCAAGATCGGTCATGGTCGAGAAATAGTCATAGGCGGTGGCGAAATCGCCCGTTTGCATGGCCCGCACGCCTTGGCGCATCAGGATATTGATGCTGTCCTTGTCGTTGGTCTGCCAGATCGCCCAGATTCTGTTGGAGACGACCTGCGCGACCTCGACGCTCTGCGCCTTTTGCAGCTGTGCGAACAACAGATCGAGCAGCGGGTCGTTCTGATCGGCGCGCGCCGAGGTGCTCGGCAGGGCCGCGGCGAAGGTTATTGCCAGAAAGGCAAGAACCGCCAAAATTCTCCGAAAGGGCTGCCCTCCCCATCCGCAATCAAGGGGGATAAGCCGGACCTCCGGACCTTGGAGTCGTCGAACTTTCATGCTTGAAGTATGCGCCCGTTTCGATCCGACCGCAATTGGAGCCCGCCTTGAGCGACCACGCCTCATGCTTTTGTGATGACCCGGCGGAGGCCCGCGACAGATTCCTGGCCGAATGCCTGAAGGCCGGCCTTTCGCCGCTGACCCTGCCCGCGCGGACCGAGATGGCCGGCGGTCTTTTTTGCGACGCGGTCAAGCTTGGCGCGCCCAGCGCGCACAGCACCATCGTGTTGTGCAGCGGGGCCGCCGGGTTTTCAGGCATGGTCAATGCGGGCATTTGCGCCAGCCTGCTGAACAACCGCATCCAGCGCCATTTGGAAAGTCCGGTCGCTATCGTGCTGGTTCACGCGGTCAATCCGCTGGGCCCAATTTGGCCCAAGCCGCCCGCCGCCGCCGCACCGGTTCTGGTCGACGGCGACGCGATCTCGAAGGCCGAGGCGAGTTGGACCCGCGAGTTGCTGACCGCCGTGGACCGCCGTTTCGGGACAGAGATGGGCGCGACCATCGGCGAGGAGGAGACCGCCGGCGGAGAGAAACCGATCCGTGCGGACACACTATCCGCCTGGACCCGGCAGGACTTGAAGCGGATTGCCGGGGAATTCCTGTCGGATACCGAATTCGTTCTGACCCTGGACTTTCGGACGGGCCTGGGGCCCTGGGCCGTCCCCACATTGCGAAACCCTGATCCGTCCGCCAGCGCGGCGCGCGGCAGGGCGCGGCGCTGGTTCGGCCCGTTGGACGGTGAGGAAACCGCGGCATCGGATCAACTCGGCGCTGCCGATCAGGCCGGCAGCGGCGGGCTGGCCGGCTTCGCGGCGGATGCGGAGACGGTTTCCATGATCGTGGATTTCGGCACCTTTCCAGGCACGGGTCTTGTCAGCACCGTGACCGGCCGGCAGCAGACCAATCAGGTCTATCCGGCCCAGCGCGATTGGCGGGAAAAGGTTTTTGCCCAGGCGGAGGCGATCGTCATGCGGGCAATCGAAGCGGCGGAGGAAATGGCGACTGCCGGCCGGCGATTGAAATCGGCTGAGCGGGACGAGTTCTAGGGGGCCGGCGCAACAAGGGCCGTCCCGTCGGCTGGGTCTCAATCAAGGTGGAACTTGAACACCATGACGATGCGCGAAACTTTGCCCGCGTCGTCGCAGAAGGGCAGGCACAGGACCGAATAGTTGATGTGTTCCTGGCCCAATGACCATTCCAGGGGATCGCCGGAATAATACGGCCGTTGTTCCTCGACACATCGGATCATGCGCGCCAAGCCCCGTTCCGAGCCGGGAATTTCGCTGACCCGCATGCCGGTGAATTCCCGTCCCGTCAGGCCGGTGATTCCGGTTCCGGCGAGCCGGACCTTGAAGTCCTTTTCCGACTCCATCACCTCGAAAACCGCAATCCACCGCAATGCCTCGGTCGGAAGGCTGGTCGGGTCGATGGCCGATACATGGGGAACCTTCTGCCCGCCCCGGACGGATTCCCAATAGGTCATGGTCTCGATCAAGTAATCCGGCACGTTTTCGAACGCGTCGAATTGGACAAGGCTTTGGGGGGCGGCATTCGGCATCGATCGGGTCCCACTTACGCTACTCACCACCAAGTAGCATGCCGACGGCGGAACCATCAAACGGTGTATTAGGAGATTAAGCAAAAAGTAGCAGAATTCGCCATCGCCGACGCCCCGCCACTCAGGCCAACCCCTTCGGTTCGGGACCGCCGGTCGCCCAATCGAGCAATTCCACCGTGTGGATGACGGGGACCTCCGCCGCAGAGGCGATTTGGGTAATGCAGCCGATATTGCCGGCGGCGATGATATCGGGCGCGGTCTTGCGGATATTGGCGACCTTGCGGTCCCGCAAGGTCGTCGCCAAGGCCGGCTGCATGATGTTGTAGGTGCCCGCCGATCCGCAGCATAGATGGGATTCGGGAATATCGACGACATCGAAACCCGCCTGTTTCAGCAGGGCCTTCGGCTGTTGCGTGATCTTTTGCCCGTGCTGCATGGAACAGGCCGAATGATAGGCGACCCGTTTGCGGGTTTCGTCCGGAACCGCGGCGCCCTCGAATCCCAGATCGGTCAGGAATTCGGTCACATCCTTGGTCATCGCGGATACCGCGGCGGCGTCTTCGGCCAGGTCCGGATCGTCCCGCAGCATGAAGCCGTAGTCCTTCACCGTCGTCCCGCAGCCGGACGCGTTGATGATAACCGCGTCCAGCGCCCCGCGCCGGTGTTCGGCCATCCAGGCGCGGATATTCGCGGCCGCCTGGGCATGGCTCGCCTCCGCCTTGCCCATATGATGGACGAGCGCGCCGCAGCACCCGGCCCCTTGCGCCACCACCACCTCGACGCCCAAACGGTTGAGCAGGCGAACCGTCGCCTCGTTGATCTGCGGCTGAAGGACCGGCTGGGCACAGCCGTTCAACATGGCGACCCGTGCCTTCCTTACCCCCTCGGCCGGGAAAGTCTGCGGCACGTCGACCGGCGACGGCTTGGGCAGGCTTTTGGGCGCCAATTTCAACATTGCGCCCAGCCGTCCGCCGAACAGACCGCCGACCAGGGGCGCGAAGGGCCGCGCCAGCCAGGCACCGGCCAGGGCAACCCGGAACAGGCTTGGATTGGGCAACAGACCGGCCAGAAGATTGCGCAGGAAGCGGTCCGCGAAAGGCCGCAGATGCGTCTTCTCGATATAGGTGCGGGCATGATCGACAAGATGCATGTAATGAACGCCGGACGGACAGGTCGTCATGCAGGAAAGGCAGCTCAGGCAGCGGTCGATATGTTTGACGATCCGCGCCGGCGCCGGTTTGTCGTTCTCCAGCATGTCCTTGATCTGGTAAATCCGGCCGCGCGGGGAATCCAACTCGTCCCCCAAGGTCACATAGGTCGGACAGGTCGCCGTGCAGAAACCGCAATGGACGCAATTCCGCAGGATCTTCTCGGATTCCGCGATGTCGGAATCGGCCAGCTGGGTAAGGGTGAAATTCGTCTGCATGCTATGCTCAAACCCCGTCGTACATGCGGCCCGGATTGAGCACGCCATGCGGATCGAAACCGTTCTTGATTTTTCGTGTCAGCGCCGCCAGCCCCGCCGCCTGCGGCTGAAACACCCCGGCATCGGCGCGCAATTGGCTTTCACCGCGCACCAGCGTCGCATGGCCGCCCGCCTTGGCGACGATGCCGCGCACCACATCCGCGCCGCCCAGACTTGCCATATCGACCGCCAGCCAGATCAAACCGCCGCCCCAATCCATGAAGGCTTCGGCCCCTTTCAGGGACAATAGCTGTCTGTAGACGTCCGGCCCATCCGACGGCGCGACGGAAATCTTCCAGACCACGCGGCTGTCGCCGGCGGCGGCAAAGGGCATGACGTCGCGGATTTGCGTCCAAAGGGACTTGCCGCGATGGCTGTGCAATTCCTCGGTCTTCCCCAAGGCACCCGCGGCCTCGCGCAGGCGCGCGCAGCGGTATTCGACCGACGGCCCCGGCCCTTCCAGGCGAATGGCGGCGACGCCGCTTTCCTCCGCCGAGACAAGGTCGATGCCGGTCGATGCCGCCAGGGCCTTGGGCAACCAGGCCGCACCGGCGACGTCATAGGGCGAGTTCAATGCATCGGTCAGTGCGCGGATAGCGGTCGCCGGGTCGTCCGTATAGAGCAGGACCGTCCGTTCCTTCTCCGCCTTGGGCAGCACCTTCACCGTGATCTGCGACATCACCGCCAGGGTTCCCCACGATCCCGCCATCAGCTTGCACAGGTCGTAGCCGGTGACGTTCTTCATGACCCGGCCGCCGGATTTGAACACCTCGCCCCTGCCCGAAACGCCTTCGAAACCCAGGAAGTGGTCCCGCGCCGCGCCGGACTTGATCCGCCGCGGGCCGCTCAGATTCGTGGCGATCACACCGCCGATCGTCCCGGCGGCGCTTTCACCCTTCAACAGGAAACCCAGGTCGGGCGGCTCGAAAGCCAATTGCTGGTTCTTCTCGTCCAGCGCGGCGGTGATCTCCGCCATCGGCGTCCCGGCGCCCGCGCGCAGCACCAGTTCCTCCGGCTCGTAAAGGGTTATTCCGCCAAGCTTGGAAAGATCGATCTCATGCTCGGTTCGCATCGGGCGGCCAAAGCCTGCCTTCGTACCCGCACCCTTTACCGCTACGGAATATTCTTCCGCCACGGCCCAGGCCACGGCATCCTTCAACTGTTCCGCCGTTTCCGGCACGAATTGGGTCATCTCTTTCTCCCAACACTACCGGTCAGAAACGGGGGATATCGGGGAACGGCAGTTTCCCCTTGTGGATATGCATCCGGCCCAGTTCGGCGCAGCGATGCAGCACCGGGAAGACCTTGCCCGGATTCAGCAGCCCATCCGGATCGAACGCGCATTTCAGGCGCATCTGCTGGGCCAGGTCGACCTCGTTGAACATGGCCGGCATCAAGTCCCGCTTCTCGACCCCGACGCCGTGCTCGCCGGTCAACACGCCGCCGACCTCGACACAGAGCTTCAGAATATCGCCGCCGAACTCTTCCGCCTTTTCCAACTCGCCGGGTACATTGGCATCGTAGAGGATCAACGGGTGCAGATTGCCGTCCCCGGCATGAAACACATTGGCGACCCGCAACCCGTAATGGGTCGACAATTCCGTCATGCGGCGCAGAACCGTCGGCAACTGGTGGCGAGGGATCGTTCCGTCCATGCAGTAGTAATCGGGCGAAATTCGCCCGACGGCCGGAAAGGCCGCCTTGCGTCCGGCCCAGAAACTCAGGCGTTCCTGTTCATTCTCGGAAATACGTAATGATACCGCACCGCAGGACTCCGCGATTTCCTTTACCTCGCCGATCAGATAGTCGACCTCCTGCGCGGGTCCGTCCAGTTCGACGATCAACAGCGCTTCCACGTCCAGCGGATAGCCGGCATGGACGAAGTCCTCCGCCGCGTGGATCGCCGGCTTGTCCATCATCTCCATACCGCCCGGAATGATGCCCGCGCCGATCACCTTGGCGACGCAATCGCCGGCCTGTTCGCTGGTCGGAAAACCGATCAGCAGGGCCTGCACGGTTTCCGGTGCGCGCAGCAGGCGGACGGTCACCTCCGTCACCACGCCCAAAAGCCCCTCCGACCCGGTCATGATGCCGAGCAGGTCGTAGCCTTCCGAATCCAGATGCTTGCCGCCGATGCGGATCACCTCGCCATCGATCATGACGACTTCCAGGCCGAGCAGGTTATTGGTCGTCAGACCGTATTTCAGGCAATGCACGCCGCCGGAATTCTCGGCCACATTGCCGCCGATGGAACACGCGATCTGGCTCGACGGATCCGGCGCGTAATAGAAACCGTCGCCCTCGACCGCCTTGGTGATCGCCAAATTCGTCACCCCCGGCTGGACCCGCGCACAGCGGTTGTCATAGTCGACTTCCAGGATCCGGTTGAACTTGCCCAGCCCCAGCAGCACACCGTCTTCCAAGGGCAGCGACCCGCCGGAAAGCGAGGTTCCGGCCCCGCGCGGCACGACCTTGATGCCGTTTTCATGACAATAGCGAAGAACGGCGGAAACCTGTTCGACCGTTTCCGGCAAAACGACGACGAGCGGAGAGGTCTTGTACGCGGTCAGCCCGTCGCTTTCATAGGGGCGGCGCTCGTCCTCATCCACGATAACGCCTTCGCCGGGCACGATTGCCCGCAGATCATCGGCGATTCGATGGCGGCGCGAGAGCACCGCTTCATCGGGCTTCGGCATTTCCATTTGCGTCGTCCTCCCCGTCCGAACAGTACCGACAGAGCAACCGCTTGGGCAAGAAATGACAAGTCGCCGCCGGTCGCGCCACGGGTCGCGGGTCAAATTGGTATTACCAATTTTGTACCACCATGCGGCCGAAAGGAAAAGCGGCTAGACGCCGACGCGACACACTTATTCAAATGGTATAATATTACCGCCACCAAATATCCCGAACAGACCAGGGAGATTTACAGATGCCGACGGAGAAAATTCCCGCGCTTCGCGTTTCCCCCAAGGCCCGCGCCGCGGCGCAGCGGAAAATCGCCGCGGCCCGGAAGGCGCGCCTGGCCAAGCGGCAGGCGAAATATGCGGAAACGGTCAAGCGCCTGCAGCGCCTGCAGGACCTGATCGCCATGACCGCCAAATCCGCGGCCAAGGCACAGGGGAATTTGGGCCCGGAACTCCGCGCCGCGATCAAGAAGACAGCCGCAATGCGGACGCGCGGGACGGACGGAAAGGCGCCGATTGCGGCGGTCGACGCGGCGGAGCGCCCCTTGCGGCTGATCCTGAAATCCGGGGACGGCGCGCCGCGCAAGAAACTGCATGCCCTGATCGCGTCGGTGCTGGGCCTGACCAGGGACAAGAAGGCCTTCACCCTTGCCCCCCTGTTCCCCAAGGCGCGCAAGAAAAACAAACGACTGGCGCTCTATTGGGTCGCGGAATTCGCCGCCGACAGACGCAGCACGATGGCGATCCGGTTCCGCATCGCGGACGCCCTGCGCCGGACCGGCGCCTTTACCTCGGTCCGGCCGGAAGCGCTGCGCATGGGCCTGTTCAGCGGCAGCGGCGGCGGTACCGGCGCCGGTTTCGAGATGGATACGCCGGACGACCGGGATTGGCATTTGACCTCCCCCGATCAAAACAGCCCGCATTGGCACGGCTATCGCGGCGCCATCGACGTCTATGGCGCCTGGGATGCCCTGAATGCCGGACCGAACGGGGAGAGCGCCGGGGCAGGCTTCAAGATCGGCCATCCCGATACCGGCTTTCGGGAACACCGGGACTATCCGACCGACAGGATCGACCTGAGCAATGCCTATAACGCGTTCGCCGACCGGGTCACCCCCAACAACGCCGATCCGGTAACCCAGAACGTGGCCCGTCACGGCGTCATGCCGCGCGGCTTTCCCTATTACGAGATGCACGGAACCTTCACGGCCTCGGTCATCGTCGCGCCGCGCAATGGGGACGGCACGCGACCGGTTCGGGAAATCGTCGGCGTTGCGCCCGGCGCGACCATGCTGCCCCTGCGCTGTGTGAACACGGTGATCCTGGCCGGCGACATCGAGATCATCGCGGCGGTCGAACACGCCATCGACAATGACGTGGATGTCATCTCCATCTCTCTGGGCGGCGCACCGAACCCGGCCCTGCGCGACGCCCTCGCCGCGGCGGTCGAACAAGGCATCATCGTCGTCGCGGCGGCGGGCCAATCGGAAGGCGCGCCGATCCCGCAGGCGGTCGCAGCACCCGCCTGCTATCCCGAGGTCATCGCGGTCGGCGGATCGATCGGCCCCCTGCCCTGGGGAGGCGCGTTTCACGGGCCCGAGGTCGATATCTGCGCCCCGGCCGTCAAGATCCGGCACGCGACATTCGAGGTCAACGGCGACGGGGACGCAGCGACAAGCCAGGGAACTTCGTTCGCCACCGCGATCACGGCGGGGCTGGCGACCCTGTGGCTGCAGGCGCATGGCGGCCGTCAGGCGATCCAACAAGCCGTACCGGGCGTGCCCGTCCAGCAGGTCTTCCGCCATATGCTGAAACAGACAGCCGTCGACACGACCATTTTCGCAGACGATCCGCCGCCGGGCGGGTGGAACACATCCCTGTTCGGCGCGGGCCTCGTGAACGCCAAGGCCCTGGTCACCAATGCCCTTCCCGCCGCGGCGGAGGTTCCGCCGATCGACCCCAATGCGCCCTTCAACGTCTATGGCGCGGCCAGCGGCATCGCCGTTCTGGATGTCGGCGAACCGTGGTCCCTGGCGGCGGTGAACGGCATGCTGACAACCGTCGCGGCCGGTATGGACTTCATGGCGTCGGCCCCGGCAATGGCCGGCGATATGTGGAACGAGTTTGCCGAAACCTCCGCCGCCGGCATCAACGGTTTCGTCGCCTCGCTCGGGACATTGGCCGATCTGTTCGACGCCGCCCTTCTGGCCGATATGGCCCAGGACGCCTGGGAAGACGCCATGGCCGCCGCGGGATCGGTCGCCGGGGAATTGGGCGACATGCTGGAGGACGCCGCCGAAGCCGCGGGCGAGGCCTGGGAAGACGCGGAGGACGCGGTCGACGAAGCGCTGGACGAGGCCGGCGACGCGGTCGACGAATTCATCGACGAGACGGGCTCGTTCATCGAGGATACGGCCGAAACCGCCAGCGAAACCGCAAGCAATGCGGCGGGCGCCGTGGCGGACGCCTTCGGCGGACTTTTCGGCTGAGGCCTACCGCACCGGATGGACCGGAACCTGTCCCAGAGACACGTCGACGATCGACCGAAGCGCTGTGCGGGCGATATCCTCGAAACATTCATCGGTCCAGCACAGGGCGTGGGGCGTGATGATCGTGTTTTCCATGCCCAGCAGCGGATTGTCCGGTGCAATGGGCTCCTGTTCCGTCACGTCCAACCCGGCCGCGGCAATCCGGCCGTTTTGCAATGCGTCGATCAATGCCGCCTCGTCATGGATCGGCCCCCGCGCGACATTGATGAAGCAGGCCGTCGGCTTCATCCGGGCGAAGGCTGCCGCATCCATCAGATGATGGGTGCTGTCGTCCAGCGGACAGGCCACGACCACGAAGTCCGCTTCGGCCAACAGATCGTCCAGCGGGGCATGTTCGGCGCCCAGCCCGGCGATCACATTGGAGGCGACGAACGGATCGGCGACCAGAAGCCGCCGAAAAAACGGGCGCGCGAGCGGGATCAATTCCCGGCCGATGCCGCCGGCCCCGATAAGACCAAGCGTCCGCCCCGTCAGCCCGATGCCCATATGCTCGACCCGCTCGTTCCAACGGCCCTCGCGCACCAAACGGTCCTTGGTGAACAGCTTGCCCGACAAGGCGAAAATCATGGTCAGCGCCGCGACCGCGACGGGCCTGCGAATTGCGTGCGGCGTATTGGTGACCGTGATGCCCTTGGCGGTGCAGGCGGCGACATCCACCGAGTCATAGCCCACCCCGTTCCGGGCGATGATCTTGACGCGGCAATCCCCGCGCCCGATCGACGCCGCGGTCACCCGGGGTACATTGACGTGCAAGCCGTCATAGCGCGCGGCGATGTCCGGCGTGATTTCGGTTACGTCTTCGGGAATCCATTCCCATTCGATATCCGGGTTGCGCGCCAATTCATCGAAGGCGGCCGCGTTGAACGCGGGCGCGCCGCCGGCGGTGAGAAGATCCCGGGTCGATCCGACACGAAAAACCATCACGCTTCCTCCACGCTTTGCAGGACCGAACGCACGCCCTGGGCCAACAGCCCCTGATCGGTGCCGACTGCCAGCATGTTGAACCCATAGCCCTTGTATTCACGCGCCCAGGCCGCGTCCGCCGGCATGAAGCCGAGCCCCTTGCCGGCCCGGCGTGCAGCCGCGACAACCGTCTTGACCGCATCCAGGAAGACGGGGTTCTGGAAGTCGGCCGGGATGCCGAGGAAATTCGCCAGGTCGAAATGCCCGACCCAAAGCACGTCGATCCCCTCGACCGCCGCGATTTCATCGACATTCGCCAAGCCGCGCTCGGTCTCGATCTGGGCGATGACCGTCACTTCGGCATTCGCGCGCGCCATCTTGTCCTTGGGGTCGCCGCCGGAATAGTCGTCATGGGCGAAGCCGAAGGCCGCGCCGCGCCGGCCGACGGGCGGGTAGCGCGTCGCGTCGGCGATGCGCGTGGCTTCTTCCGCCGACTCGACCATGGGAATCATGACGCCCTGCATGCCGATATCCAGCGCGCGGGCAAGAAAGTGATATTCGCCCCGGGGCACGCGCACCATGGGGGTGATGGGCAATCCCCGGCAATACGAGACCTGTTCCTTGAGCGTTTCGAGGCCGATGCCCGTATGCTCCATGTCGTAGAGCACGTATTCACAGCCCGCATTGCACAGAAGCTGTGGAATGCCCGGACTGAAAAACTCGAAGATCATCGCGCCGAGGACTTGCTCCCCGGCCATAACGCGGTTCCTGATCGACACGCCACGTCTCCCCCTGATGCTGTTTTTCTCTGCTCTGTGGGCAGTCTTCATATTCTGCGGACAGGGTGGCACAAGCCGGTCAAGGTAGCCAATACAGTCGGCATTCGCAGGCAGACCGTGGCCGGCAAGAACCGCATCGCCGGTTTAACGAAACTGTCGCGGAAGATTCATTTTTCATTGCATGCCGCGCCGGCCGAATCGAGCGACACGGATTGAATGCAGCGGCTACCCGATATCGTCACCCATACCTATCACCCCGGCCCCGGCCCGTTCCGGAATCTCTGCGCCTTGGATGACGGCGCGGCGGAAGGGGTGCTGGCGCATCTTCGCACCGCCTTCGGCCGGTGCCGCTCGCCGCATTATCTGCAGCGCCGAAAAGATACCGAAGCCTGGCTGCGCGCCGCGGCCGCCGCCAAGGGGATCGCGATGGCACGGCGCCACCCGATCTATTTCTTTCTGGGGGACTATGACGACAGCGCTGATCCCGCACGCCCGGCCGCGATCACCTTTCCGCTTTCCGCCTTTTCCGCGCGGGCGGTGACCTTCACCTATCGCGACAGTATGGATTGCCTCAACGCGCCCGCGCCCTATGGCCAGGTTTACACCTTGGCGGAAATCGAGGAATTCATCGCCGAGGTCGGAATGCCCAATTGCGGCCCGCCCTCCGACTCCCTCGGCCCCCATCGCCGGGCCTTCGTAGAAATGCAGCTTTGGGACGACGTGCCGCTGCGTTGATACGTGAGTCCCTTTCCGTCGCCGGCCGGATCGATTCCAGACGCCGCTCTTGAAACCATGCGCCGGGTGGCGCCAAATGCTCCGCCGGAGAGACAACCCGGGATAGGACCGTCTTGAACAACCGCCTTGCCGTCACCTGCCTCGCCTTCGGCCAGACCATCGTCTGGGCCGGCATGTATTACCTGTTCCCCGCCCTGCTGTTGCGGTGGGAAGAGGCCGAAGGCTGGTCCAAGACCACTTTGACCGCGGCCTTCGCCGGGGCGCTGGTCATGTCAGGCCTGTTCGCACCCATGGCGGGACGGATCATCGACAAAGGCCGCGGCGCGGAGTTGATGGCGGGCACGACCCTGCTGGGCGCGGTGATGCTGAGCCTGCTGCCGATGGCGAGTTCGCTATGGGTCTTCGCCGGCCTTTGGCTGGTGATCGGCATCGTCCTGGCCTGCACGCTGTACGAACCCTGTTTCGCCATCATCACCCGGACCCGCGGCGCCAGCGCCCGGCGCGATATTACCATGGTGACCCTGGTAGCCGGCTTCGCGGGCACCGTATCCTTTCCCATCAACCATGCGGTGGCCGAGGCCTTCGGCTGGCAAGCCGCCGTGCTGACCTTCGCAGGACTGGTCGCCTTCGTCGGCGCGCCGCTGCTATGGCTGGGCGGCCATTTCATGGAACAGGAATACCGCCGGCATGTGGGCGACGCGGAAGCGACCCATGCCGGTCACGCCGCGGCGGACAAGCTGCGCACCCTGGGCCAGGTCGTGCGCCAACCTGTCTTCCTGGCGCTCGCCGTCGCCTTCTCCCTGCTGTGGCTGAACCACAGCATGGTGCTGAACCATCTGCTGCCGATCCTGGAGGACCGCGACATTCACAAGGATGTCGCCGTTTTCGCCGCCAGCATGATCGGTCCGATGCAGGTCGCCGGCCGCCTGGCGATGATGGCGGTGGAAAAGCACGTATCGACCTTCACCATCACCAGCGCCGGGTTCACCGGCGTTGTCGGGGCCTCGACCTGCCTCTATTTCTCGGACTATTCGGCGACCCTGCTTGTCCCCTTCGTGATCCTGCACGGCAGCTGCTATGGCATCATGAGCATCATGCGCCCGGTCTCGACGCGGGACATCCTGGGCAGCCGCAATTTCGGCGCGATCAGCGGGGCGCTCGCCCTGCCGGTTCAGATCACCGCCGCGCTGGCGCCCTTTCTGGGGTCGGTCCTGTGGCAGATCGGCGGATACGATCTGGCCCTGCTGTCGGTGCTGAGCTGCGGCCTGGTCGGGCTGATCAGCTTTCGAACCTCGGTTTCCCTAAGCCGCCGCGACCGTGCCCGGCAGAAGAGCGAAGCGCTGCAGGATTGAACGCAGCACTTCCCTATTCTCCGGCAGCATCGAACAGAGCGGCGGGCGGAAGACTTCCTCGATCTCGCCGGCCAAGGCCATCATCGTCTTGATCGCCATCGGGTTGTTCTCGATGAAGCAGGCCTTCATCAGCGGCAACAGCAAGGCGTGCTTGCGGGCCGCCAGCACACGGTTGCCTTCCAAGGCGGCGGTCACCAACGCCTTGAAGTCCGCCGGGATGATGTTGGAAACGGTGCAGATCACCCCATGCCCGCCGAAGGCGATCACCGGATAGGCCACATGGTCGCTGCCGGCCAGGACGGAGAACCCGTCCGGCGCCGCCCCCGCAACGGTCATGAACTGGTCCATATCGTCGCTGGCTTCCTTCACGCCGACGATATTCTCATGCTCGGCCATCCGGAACAGAGTGTCAGGGTCGATGTTCACGCCGGTCCGGCCCTTGATGTTATAAACCAGTTGCGGCAAGGCGACCGCGTCGGCGATGGCGCGGTAATGGTTCACCAAGGCATGCTGGGGCGGCTTGCTGTAATAGGGGCATGTGACCAGCAGCCCGTCGATGCCGGTTTCCGCAACCGCCTTGGCCTGGGTCACCGCGCGGCGCGTATCGTTGCCGCCCGCCCCGGCCAATACCGGCACCCGTCCGCCAACCATATCGACGACGCGCTCAAGCGCTTCCAGATATTCCGACGGCGTGATGGTCGGCGCTTCGCCGGCGGTGCCGAAAATCACTAATCCGTCTGCCCCGGCCCGGATCTGCCGGTCGATTAACCGGCGCCACGTGCCATAGTCGATGGTGCCGTCCTTGGCGAAAGGCGTAATGCAGGCGGTGATCATTCCGTTGAAGGGGCCCGACATGAGATTTCTCCGCGCGTTTTGTATCTTTGCACGAAGAAAACCGCGCCTGCCCCAGGCCCGCAAATTATGCGTATGATCTGTCATAAATGGATGTTGTATGTTACATACATAACATGATTACGATCACCGAGGCCCTGGGCCAGATTCTGCGCGGCAACGCCTTCCTGGAATTCGGCTTCCGGCACGACCTGTTCAACCTGACCAAGCTGGCGCGGTTCCTGCGCCCGCAGGTGGAGGCGCGCACGGCCAAGGAAACGCAGGAAACCGCGCTGACCATGGCGCTTTCCAGGCTGCGCCGCGCGACACCCGCCGCGCCGTCCAGCGCCGAAGGCCACGACCTGACCCTGGAAAGCGTGACCGTGCATTCGGGCCTGGCGCTGCGCACCTTTTCGCGCAGCCCCGCCTTGCAGGCACGTCTGGCCAGGATCTACGGCGAGGTTCATGAGAAAAACGGCTTTTGCGACCTGTCGCTCGGCATGCGGGAGGTTACGATCATCCTGGATGCCAGGCTGCGCGACTGGCTGGACGAAGCGGTCCCGCAAAGGCCGGTCTATCGCAACGACGAGGTCGCGGCCGTCACCGCGCGTTTCCCCGAACGCCATATCGATGCACCCGGCATCCTCTATGCCCTGATGCAGCGGGTGACCTTGCAGAACATCAACCTGATAGAGATCACCTCCACCTATACGGAGATCAGCTTTTTCGTCGCGCAGGCGGATGCGCGGCTGTTATTCGACACTTTCTTCGAGAGTTTCTCGCTGCAAAGTGATCCCGAGAGCACCCGCCGCCCCCTGGCCAGGGGGCGCAAACAACCCTAAACCCGACACAGGTATTGAGTTCAGGAAAGAGGGCGTAGCCGATGAAATCACCGTTGGAAAACCGCGCGCAGGACGCCTTGGCGCTGCTGATACTTCGGGTCGGTTGCGCCTGGTTCATCTTCGTCTGGGCGGTGAACAAGTTTCTGGCCCCGGCCCAGTATCAGCAACTGGCCAAGCATTTCGACCAGATCAGCCTGGACGAAACGACGGTTCTGATCATCGCCGGTGTCCAGGTGGCGATTTGCCTCTGCGTCTTCGTCGGATTTGCGCGGCTGTATACCTATGCGCTTCTGGCGATGATACATGGCTACTCGGTTTACCGCCAATGGCCGAAATATCTCGACCCGTTCGAAATCAACGACCGGGGTTTCCCGATCAACAGGAATATCAGCATCTCGCTCTGCGCCCTGTTGGCAATGATCGCCCTGTGGCTGTTGCGGCATCGCGACCATTGGTCGGTCGATGCCGCGATCCGGGGCAAGAGCCGGTAGTCCCGCCATGTTGGACGCCGCCATGCGCAAACTGATCGACCCGCCCTTGGGGTCGGCGGCGACCGTCTTGAAGAAACTGGGCGTCAGCGCGAATGCGGTCACTCTCTCCGGGTTCCTGCCGGGGATCGGGGCCGCAATTGCGTTGGGATACGGCCAATTCGCACTCGCCCTGGCGCTGATCCTGGTGAACCGGATCATGGACGGGTTGGACGGCGCGGTCGCGCGGCAAACGACGACCACCGATCTGGGCGGTTATCTGGACATCGTCGGCGACTTCATTTTCTACGGCGCGGTTCCCTTCGGCTTCGCCGTCGCCGCGCCGGAGGTCAATGCCCTTCCCGCGGCTTTCCTGCTGTTGAGCTTCATCGGCACGGGGTCCAGCTTTCTGGCCTATGCGGTCGTGGCGGAAAAACGAAAAATCACGACGGATATCCGCGGCCAAAAAAGCTTCTACTATCTGGGCGGATTGACGGAGGGGACCGAGACCATCGTCTTCTTCATCGCCTGCTGCCTGCTACCGCAGCATTTTCCCCTGCTCGCCTGGGTTTTCGGCGGGTTGTGCTGGGTCACCACGGTGACGCGCGTCGCGGCGGCCATGGCGCGTTTCAAGGACTGAATCCCCGTCCCCGCCGTCTTCACACGCAAATAACCCTACGCCGAAGCGGTGTACTGGCGTTCAAAGAACCACCGCTTTGTTTACAAAACAGGCTCTGGTCGTTGACACGCGACCGGCTACATCGTGCTTCACTGGTATTTGATATATCGCTTTCGTTTTGAAATTTTTGGGAGGATACAATGAAGGTCAAAATCGCAGCATTGCTGGGCGTGGCGGGCATGGTGCTGGCGTCACCGGGCAATGCGGAAACCGTGAACGCATTCGACGCGACCTTCACGACCGACGACGCATGGTTCCTGGCGGACGTGCGCGAAAACGGCACCGCCGACATCGTCGATCTAACGGGCGAAGGCGGCGCATTGGAAAACGATCAGCCGCTGCCGAACGGCGCAGCAAAACTGACGACCGGCGCCAGCAATGCCGACAAGGCGGAAGTCGGCATCACCCGGATCGGCGGGTACGGCACGGTCGGCGATTTTCTGACCACCGGTGGCAGTCTCCGCTACAGCTATCTCAAGGGCGGCGCCGGTGATCTCAACCCCTTTGCGGCCGCGTCGATCAAGATCACGGTCCTGGATACCAATATATCGGAAACCGCGAATCAAGCGGCAACCGGTCCGCAAGACGATGACGGGTTTGCAACCTTCATTTACGAACCCAACTGGAATCTCGGCACGCTCGGCAACGCAGACGCTGTTCCGACCGATCAATGGATCACCGCCGATATCTCCGGCACTAGCGGCACCTTCTGGCATACCGGCATATATAATGCCGGCAACCTGTTCGGTGACGGCAGCGATGCGTTTACGCTTCAAGACTGGTCCGACCTGTTCGGCGGCGACCTGCTGGACGCTACGATCCTCGGCATTTCCATCGGGGTAGGTACGTCCAATCAAGGACAAACCGCCTTCTTCGACGATGTCCAATTCACCAGCGGCGCAATCAACCTGGAATACGATTTCGAGGCGGCCGTCGTACCCGTACCGGGCGCGGCGCTGTTCCTGCTGACCGGTTTGGCCGGATTGGGTGCGGCACGCTTGCGGCGCCGTCGGCCTGCATAAGTTTTACGGTTTGACGGGGAAAGTTGAACCCCCGACGACGGAGGGAGGGCCGCTTTCGAGCGGCCCTTTCTTCTTCAGGAAAGCCGCATAACCGGTCGGGCCGGCAGCCGCTAGCAGATCACCCTTGGGCAGATCACCATTGGGCATATCACCATTGGCAGATCAGAATTCGGCAGATCAGAACTGCACCCGCCATTCGGTCTTGATGCCATAGGTCTCGTCGGCCCGTTCCCGGTCGGCCACGAAACCGTCGACCTGGAACAGATAGCGTTCGGCGAATTTGTGCTGGAAGCGGATGCCCGCGCCGTACCCGTCCTGGACCGAGGAATCGTCGTCGGTGGTCTCCACGAATCCCAGTTCGCCGACAATCTGAGTCTTTTCATCGTTGAACAGCATCTGGTAACCGATGGCCCCGCCGACGGCGTCTTCGACCCCGTTGCCGAGTGCGGCCGGATAGGTCCCGATACCCGAACTGGCGAACAACAGACCGACGCGGCCGATCGGGCCGCCATTGGTTTCCCCGCGTGAGGCGGAGGAGAAATCGTCGATGCCCCAGAACGCGTTCGCATAGACAAGATCATGCGTCCCCAGCGGCGTCCGGGAAACCTCGCCGAACAACAGGGTGCCGTCGTCGACGGTCGACTGCCGGCGGTCGAGCGCAATGGATTGGTTCACATAGAAGGCGGTATTGTACTCGCCGATCCGCTGGACCGCGGAAGCGCCCAGAAAGACGCCATCGGAATCGTCGTCGCCTTCGGAAACGAGGTAGAAAGCATCCAGTGCGACGGTGGAGCCCCGGAAGTCGCTTTCCGTCACGAGGCCGAGCAGGTCGGCATTCCTGTCCAGGCTGTTATCCGACCGGTTCACATCGCCCCAGGCCCAAATGAAGGCGAAACGGGTATCGACGACATTCGGGAAGATGACCGTATCACGAACGATGGAAACCGAATCCATCACGTCGTTCACCAATATCCCTTCCTGGAAGAAGATCGGCTGGCGGCCGACGGAAAACCCGAAATCGAGCGCGTTGCTGTCCGACGGATCCAGGCCCGGGAAGATTTCCCCGAAATCCCCTTCGAAGAACAGGCGATTGATATAGGCGTTCAGATTGTTGTTGAAGCCTTCGCTGCCGCCGTCGAGGTCATAGCTGGTGAAGCGGCCATCCTTGTCCAACGGCGTGATCTGCATGAACAGCCGTTCGGTGCCGGTCAGCTTGAGGTTAAAATTGAACGTCGCGGAGGAAATGATTGAGGTCGAATCCTCAGCCCCCGTGCCCGGATCCACATGCTGCAGCCCAAGGCGCGCATCGCCGTAAACCCAAAGTGCGGGAATCCACACCGCGCCCGTCGGCAGTTCCCAGCCCGAGGGAATATTGCCCGTACCCAGGAAGTCGTCGCCCAATTCGATCAGCGGCGGAACGCGCTGGGGCATTTCTTCCGGCGTCTTCATCGGAATCGGCTCGTCAGAAAGATACGGTCCGTCATTGCCGGATGCGGCCAAACCCGGGCTTGCCGCCATGCAGGCAAGGGCTGCGGAAATAAGAAAATCTCGAACTGATTTCATACGAAGCCTACGCGGTTTGAATGACGAGTGAAGGTCGGATCAATTGAGTGTCAGGGATGTTTCTTCGGTCCACAGAACGGATGCCCCGCCGACAACCCCTTCAGCCAATTCCTTCGGGCTCATGGAATAGTCGAAGCCGGATTCCTTGATGGCGGTAATCAAATGGACAGGGATCATCTGGGCGACGAGCTCGACTTTGATCTTATAGTCCTCACCCTTTTGCAGTTTGTCCGCGTCCACCGAATAACTTGCCGTCCGCTTTCCGAGCGGTTCGATCGTCTTCTTGTGCTTGCGTGCGCCCAGCGGCCGCCCCACCAACACGGTCGCCCGCGTTTCCGGACGAACGAAAGGCAGTGCATCGACGGATGTGTTTACGGCCAGCACCTGTTCACGCTCGCCGCCGCGCACCTGCCTGACAATGAATTTGGACTGCAGATTGAACAGGTCTTCATCGATCGGAAGCAGGCCTTGCTGGACGAACAGGGAATGATTGTCCCGCAGGTCGCCATTAGGATCGCTGTCGCCGGACTTGTAGATCACATCCCCGGCGCTGTCCGTAACGGTGACGCGCAGATAGACCAGCCGTTCCGCATCGAACCCGGTGGGAACGCCGTGCCCGTTGGTGCCGTTCTTCACATCGATATTGAAGGAAATGCCGTCCGCGGACGCGTTGGTGACGTTCAGGTCGCCGAGCAGATAACCCGCCCGAAGAATCGCTTCGCGCTGTTCCTTGGCCCAATCGAGGCGTTCGAACTGTCCGTCCAGGAATTCCCTGGCATCTTCGCGGTCGCCGCCATCCGCCCAATATTCGGGGAAGTCCATGCCGATATCGGCAAGGAAGCCTTCATAGGCCTGACGGAAACCGGCAATCCGTTCCGCCTTCTCCGCATCGGTGCCGTCCTGATAAAGCCCCTCGACGACGCGCCCGAATTCCTCATAGGCCTCGGTCTTCGCGGCATCGTCCAGATAATCGACGATATCGGCGAAGGCCTCCCACTGTTCGGTCAGGAAGTCCTGTTCGGGCAGATCCCCGGCTTCGATATCCTCCAGCAGATCTTCCATCTCGTATTTCGCGTCGCCGGCCGGGAACGCCGCGTCCTCGAAATCCTCGGTGCCCCAACCGGCCTTCCAGTCGAACAGCAGCCATTGGCGGAGATCCGCGAAATTCTTTGCTTCCGGGTTATGCGGGAACAGTCCCGGATGGATCAGCGAATAGTCCGGCCCGGCGAAGAAGTGGTTCGAAATGCGCCGCTCTTTGGTGGGAATGCCGTTGACCACGGCCGCGGGACCGAAGTCGTAACCGGAGACTTTGCCCGGCTCCTTGCCCATATGGCAGTCCTGGCAGGTGACCCCATTGGCCGCGGCTTCGCTTTGTTTGTATTCGGAAAACGCTTCCTCAAGCCGGAAACCGTTCAGCAAGGTCACGTCGTGACAGGTGCCGCAGAAACCGGGCTTGGTCAGTTCGAAGAAGGGTTCGGCTTCGGAATGGATGAGAAGCCCGCGGACTTCCGGATCGGTCGTAACCTTGTATCCTTCGTCGTCCGGGTCATCGATCACCTTCTGCAATTCGTCGCTGCGGCTTGGACCGAAGATGGTGGTCTGCATCGGCCCCCGGACCAGCGGCAGACGCCCGCTGATTTTCCCGTAGCTCTTGTTCACCCGGTGACAGACGGAACAGGTAATCCCTTCCCGGGACGAGGCGGGCCGATCCAGATTGGAAATGAACGGGTTTTCTTCAAGGTTCATCCCGACCTGATTGTGACAGCGGATGCAGAAGTCGCCATTGGTGGAGCTGGTCAAGGTGTTGATGCGCATCTGCATCGCCATGTAGACCGGGCTCAACTGCGCATAGGCGTGCTGCGAAACCGACCATTGCTGGTACTGGCTGGGGTGACAATCCGCGCAGGTGACGGCCGATGGATAGATGTCTTCGGCAAACAGTTCTTCGTGAGCGTCCTCGGCCCGGGCTTGCATTTGCCACGCGAAGAAAACCGACGCGAACAAAGCCAAACCGATTTGAAGTTTTTTGCCAAACATCAAACACATCCATTGCCAAGAATTTGATAAGTGCCATCTGTTTAACAGCGCGGTTGCCGCTGCGTCTACCCCACTACCATTCCTTGGCGGGGGCGGGGCCCGGCATTCGTGCCCGGATCAACCCGTCAAAGGGGGCAGACGCGCGTTGCGCAAACAGAAACGACGGCCCGAAAGCCGCCGTCTCCGCCCTACCCCCCCACGGGTAACGCTTTTGTGAACATGGTAGAGGTCAGAAGTAGCGCGAAACCCGAAGCAGGATGTGGCCGTCGTCCTGAACGGGCCCGAGTCCGCGATCGGCGTTGAGGAAAAAGCGCGCTTCCAACTCCGCGAACCAGCGTTCGGTGATCCGGCGTTCCGCCTCCAACAGGGCCAGAACCTCCCCTTCCCTTTGATCGACGATCACGCCCGCCAGAAATTCGGTCGCATCCGTGTCGTTCAAGGCAAGGCGCGTGCCGAGAAAGATGTCGTTGTCGAAGATAGTGGCAGGCGCGTCGCCCCCACGACCATCATAGTGGTATTCCGCGAGCAGGCCGAGATCGGCTGCGCTACCGGACACGCCAAATAATGTGTATTCGAACCCGCCGACCGCCGCCGCGAAGGGATCGCCGGCCCCCGAGCGGTGTATCGCTTCCAGTTTCCACAACCAGGCATCCATGGTCGCCTGCAGGTCGAGGCCGACCTGATCGATGATCTCGTATCGCGGGCGCAGCACGACCCGGCCGTCGCTGCTGATCGACTGCACCAGTTCCGTCTCCCGGCTGGTGCCGTGGAAATAGCTGAGGCCCAGATCGAAGTCCCCGATCACATGTTTGTACCGCAGCGCCGCGTCCACGTGACCGTCTTCCGCGGCCGATTCATAGATCGGTCTGCCGGTATCCACAGGCAGCGGACCGCGCAGGCGCGCCTCGTCCCCTGGAAACGTGCGTTCCCGGAAACCCGGCAGAACGAAGACGCCAAGCGTGCCCCATTCCCGCAAAAGGTTCAGGTTGACCATCGGTTGGCCGAGCTTGTCCTCCTCGTCCGAGTTCTCGACCAAATCCGCCTGGTTGACGATATCGACCAGGTGACGGCTTTCCGCGACCCCCCAAAAGACCTTGCCGATCCCGGCGGTGACGTCCCAATCGTCCCGTTCCACGTAGAGGGACAGTTCCCGAATATCGCCATGGGTGCGGCCTTCGTGATCCGCCGGGTCGTACCGAAGGAAGGGTATGAAGGTCAGGCGTTCCCTTTCCCAGTAGAGACGGAATTCCGGTTCGATCGCCACTGATGGCTCCAGCTTCCGGTCGTCCTGGTCGGCGAATTGCGGGCCTTGCGGAAAGTAGCGGAACTCGGCCGAGGTCGACCCGGCGAATTCCGCTTCCGCCCCGAATATCTCCAACGGTTCCTGGGCCGATACCTTTCCTGGGGCGAAAGCCGCCGCGGCCAATAGGGCCGCGGCGACCGTTCCGCTAGCGCAAACGCGCGAGACGGCTTTGATTGAAATTGGCTTCATTGACGCCTTCACGGAACTGATAGGGTTGGAAGGTAAGGATGGTTTCCTTGCCGGTCTGATGGTTCACCATATGCATGCGGTGCGGTCGCCAGTACTGGTCCAGATATTGCTGCCATTCGCTGCTGTTCAGGGTCTTCAACAGTGAGTCCTTGCGGTCATAGAAGTCGACCTTGACGATGCGGTACTCAGCCGTATCGACCCAGGCGATCTGCTTGGAATAGCCGGACCGCTCATACTGCGGGACACGTTCGATGACGAAACACGTCATCTCGCCGCAGGGTTCGTCGCGCAGCCAGGTGTATGAATATTTCGCCACTTCGAAAGACGTCAGGTCCTCGTACGCGAATTCACTGCCGACGAAGGGGCCGGACTTGTTCGCCGAAGAGATGCGCTTCACCCGCTTCAACGCCGGCAGGTACAGCCACTGATCGTCCGGCTCCAGAATCTTGGTGAAACTCAGGAAGGCGGTACCCTTGATATCGCGCGGATGATCGAAGATCGTCAGGCTTTTGTCGCCTTCCTCGGAGTCCGGCACCTCCAAGGTTTCCAGGCGCAGCTTGCGGGTGCTGGATTCGCCTGTCCGGTTGGTCAGGATCATCTCCATATCTGTCTTGCTGTCGCCGAAGCCGAGATCCCTGCGGTCGATTTCCTGCGCGATTTCGAGGCCCTTCTGCTCTTCCGCCGGGCCCGCATGGGCTTTGTTGGAGAGAATGGCGAGGCCGACCGCCGCACCGGTGATGAGTAGGGCCAGGGTCAACCCCGACCAATATCGTGACGTATCCATGATGTCTGTCCTCATACTCTTCCTGTTCGTGATAGAGAGATGGTCCGTTACTCGGCGGCCTGGGCCAGGGCGGCGTCCGGCACTTCTTTCCGTTTGCGGCCGTCCACGAGGATGAGGATCGCCGGCAGCAGCAGGAAATCGGCGAACAACGCCATGACCAGGGTGATTGCCGTCAATTGGCCGAGCGCCGCATTGATCTGGAAGGAACTCAACGAGAGGATGGCGAAGCCGGCCACCAGGATCGCGGTCGTGACCCACAGGGCCGTGCCGACGGTTGAGAAGGCATAGCGCACCGCGCCTTCCGCATCCTCGCCATTCATTACGCGGGCGCGCCGGTACTTCGACAGGAAGTGCACGGTCGCGTCGACGATGATGCCCAGACTGGTGGCGGTGACGACGGAGGACGCAAGGCCGATCTCACCCACCAGGACCGACCAAAGGCCGAAGGCCATGATCGGCGGCACCAGGTTCGGCACCAGGCTGATCGCGCCGAGCCGCAGGCTGCGCAGCGCCACGACGAGCGATGCGGAGATCAGCAGGAAAGCCAATCCGGTACCGAGCAGCATGCCCTCGATATTCCGCTGGGCGATATAGGCGAACATCACGAAGGGTCCGCTGGCGTCCAGCTTCGACCCGCCCGCCAGACGCTGTTCCAGCCAGGCCTTCGCCTCGTCGTCCAGGGCCCGCAATTCGTCCGTCGTGATGTTTTCCAGCGTCGCGACGATCCGTACGGAGGATTTGTCCACATTGATCTGGTTATTCAGGTCAAGCCCATAAGGCAGCGACATTTCGAACAGCAGCAGATACTGCGCGGCGAGGTTCTTCTCCTCCGGCAAGGCGTAATAAGACGGGTCGTCGCCGTGCATGTTCTTGTTCAGGCGCTTGAAGATGTCGGACAGCGATTGGACATGGACAACCGTGTCACGGGCCCGCAGCCAATCGGTGAAGTCGGAAACGGTCTGCAGGTATTTCGGATCGCTGACGCCGCCGGACTCGCCCGCCGGCAAGGACCATTGCGCCTGATAGATCCCGCTGAGATTCTCCATCGCGAAATCCGTATCCCGGCGGAACTCGATCGAGCGGTCGAAATATTTGACGAACTGGTCGTTCAATTCGATCCGCGGCACCAGCACGCCAAGCACCACCACGACGCCGGTCATGCCGAACAACAAGGCCTTGCGGTTCCCGATCACGAAGCCCGCCAGTCGGTCCATCGCGGTCGCCGTGTCCTGCTTACGCGGCTTCACCCGCATGGGCAGGATCGCCATGGCGGCCGGCAGGAACAGGATCGAATAGATCCAGGCCGCCGTCACACCGATCGCGGTGATGTTGCCCAGGTCCCGGAACGGGGGCGCATCGCTGAAGTTCAAGCTGAGGAAGCCGATGACGGTCGTCAGACTGGTCAGGAAGACCGGCTGAAAGTTGATCCGCAGACTTTCGACGATGGCTTCCCGCTTGCCCATGCCCAGGCGCATGGCGCCGACCATGGAAACCAGGATATGGATGGAATCCGCGATCGCCAATGTCAGGATGATGGTTGGCGCGATGGCCGATGGCGGCGTCAATTGCACGCCCAGCCAGCCGCTTATCCCCATGGCCGTCACGGCGGAAAAGGCAATCACCAGCAAGGTGGAGATCGTCCCGCTGATAGACCGCAGCAACACCACCATGACCAGCAGCAGAATGCCGTACATCAGTGGAATCAGGTTCACCATATCGGCGACGCTTGCCTCGGTGAAAGCATGGTTCAGCGCGACCGAACCGGTCACCGCGACCTTGACGCCGGGATAGGTTTCCCGAAATTCCGTCGCCAGCGCCCGGGCATGCTCCATCGCCGCCGGCACTTCCAACTCGGTTTCCAGCGGCAGGGTGACGGTTACGTTCACCGAGGCCGTATCCGAATCCGGTGAGATCAACCGCTCGACGATCAGCGGTTCGGACAGGGCGGTTTCCCTGATCCTTGCAATGTCCGCCTCATCCAAAGGCGTGTCGAGCGGCACCAGGTCTTCGACGACAAGATCGTCCTCACCCGCCGCATAACTGTTCTGGAAGTTCGTCAGACTGTCGACCCGCGTGGTATACGGAATCTGCCAGGCCTTGTCCGTCAGGTCGCGCATCGCCGCCAGCAGTTCAGGCGTGAAGACGTCGCCGTTTTCCGGATGCAGGACGATGGAGATGTTATCCTCGCGGATATAGGTGTCCTGCATCGTTTCGAACGCTTGCAGTTGCGGATTGTCCTTGCTGAAAAAGACACGGTAGTTCGTGGAAAAATCCAGGAACTGACCGCCGAAGCCGGCCGCCATCGCGCCGACGAAACTGAGCAACAAAACGATCCAACGAAAACGGATAACCCAGTTTGCGAAGGCTATGACTGCCGTATCCCCCGCATGTTTGGCCCGTTCGGCGCCGATCAATTCTTCCTTCAAATCTTCCCTGGCCGACATGTGAAGCCCTTCCCTTGGCGATGCGACCGCCTATATGACAATCGGCGGATAAGTACACTACACGGTTTCGTTTCTATAAACTAACCCGTATAGTTTACTTTTCAAGAGCTGCCGTTGGAAAATTTTATGACGAGTTCATCCAGCACGGTGTTTGCCGCGTATCGCACCGACACGCCGTTGCGCGGCGGATCGAAGCACACGGAGGCGACACACAATGGGTCCATGCCCGCCCGATCGAGCGACCCGGACGAAGCAAACGGCCAAAACAAAGGGCCAGAGAGAAGAGCCGGCGTTATGACGGTGAAGAAATGCGGATTTGCCGAATACCAGGGTTATGACTACTGATGCCGCCGGCCGAGTTGGTGTAGGATAAATTTATGTTTGCCACTGATTTCAACGATCTGCCCCCCCGTTCCCAAGAAAAGCACTTGGCGATTATCGAGGCGGCGAAGCAGCTTTTCCTGGAGACAGGGTTCGGTCCGACCAGCATGGATGCCGTCGCCGACCGCGCCGGCGTGTCCAAACGTACGGTCTATAGCCACTTTGAATCCAAGGAAGCGCTGTTCGACAGCATCATGTCGCAGATGTGCAGCGTGCTCGGCGCGGCTATCCAGGAACAGGTCGACATAATGATGGCGAAGGCCGAAGAGGCGACCGGACCGGACCCGGAAATGGCCGAAATGCTGCAGGTGCTCGGCTGCCGTTTCCTGACCCTGATCACGGATCCGACGGATGTGGCGCTGTTCCGTATCATCATCGGAGAAGCCAGCCGGTTCCCGCAATTGGGGCGTGAATTCTTTGAAAAGGGTCCGAAAAAATTGACGGAACAATTGTCCGTCTATTTTACCCGCCAGCATGAATTGGGAACGCTTGAAATCGACGACCCGAACCAGGCTGCTTGGCACTTCCTGGCCATGGTGAAGGACCCTATCCATTTAAAGCTTCTGATCGGGATTCAAGGCACGCCAAGCCAAAAGGAAATCGACGAGATTTCGGCAAAAGGCGTCGACCGGTTCCTGAAGATTTATTCCGCCTGATCGACCACGCAGGACAAGGGCAAAGTGACGGTGAAAACGGTTCCAACGCCCTTCTCGCTTTCGCAAGCGATGTCGCCGCCCAATACGGACCGAACCACGTTATAGACGATCGACAAGCCAAGGCCCGTACCGCCCTTGTTCCGGCGCGTGGTGAAAAACGGCACGAATACCTGCCCGACGGTTTCACGATCCATCCCGACGCCGAAGTCGCGGAAACTGATTTCGACGCCGTCGTCCGAAAGCCGCGCCGCGATATCGATCCGGCCGCCGGCACCGTCCGGATAGGCATGGTGGGCGCAATTCATCAGGATATTCGTCACGATCTGCGCCAAGGGACCGGGCTGGAGGTGCAGGGTCAGATCCGGCGGACAGTCCAAGGCGATCGAGATCCCTGAATTTCTGAGGACCGGCGCGACACTCAATTCCACCTCGCGGATATAGCGCTCCAACCGCACATCGCGCGTTTCCAAATTCGTTTGATCGACGGCAACCTGTTTCAAGCTTCGAATCAGGCTGTCAGCGCGGGCCATGTTGCGCAGCATGACATCCGAGGCCTCATCGATGACGGAGAGCGATTCCGCCATTCCGTCCCGCGTCAGCGTCCCCGCGCCGACCTCGCTCTGCAATTGATCGACCTTGTCCCGAACAAGGCTGGCTGCCGTAACCCCGACGCCGATCGGTGTGTTGATTTCATGCGCCATGCCGGCGACCATCGACCCCAGTGACGCCATCCGGTCCGTCTCGATCAAAAGGTCGGTCGTTGCCTTCAATTCATCCAGCGCCCGCGTCAATTCGGTATTTGCCTCCTCCAGCGCCGAGGTGCGTTCACTGACCAACCGTTCCAGTTCCGTATTTGCGTCTTTCAGCAATCTCTCCGCCGCACGCTGATCGGTCACGTCGATATTGAACACGCCCAGGCCGAGCAGCCCGCCGGCATCGTCCAACAAGGGGAATCGAAGGATGCGCATCCGACGATCGGGCCCGTCGGTATTCGGGAACTCGCGCTCGAATTCGGCGGGCTCCCTGGTGCGGAGGACTTGAGCGTCGAGTTCGATGGAATCCCTTGCAAGGTCATATCCGACGACTTCCTCAAGACGCCGCCCGACGACCTCCTGACCCGCGAAAGGACTCCATTTGTATAGCTGCGAATTCACGCTCAAGAACCGCCCGTCCGTCGACTTCATCGCCGCCGGGAAGGGAAGTGCCTCAAAGAAATTCTTGAAGATGAACGCTTGCCGGTCCCTTTCCCGCCGAAGCGCCTCGAATTCTTCCCGTGTAGCTTCAAGCTCCGTCATGTCGACATTGATGACGGCCACGCCGATGACCTCACCTTCGCCGGACCGGATCGGAAAACGGCGGGACAGCAACTTGATCCAATTTCCGTTGGGACCTTCGATCTCGAAAAAACGCTCTGCGGTCTCCCCGGTCTTCAGGACGTGCTCGTCCTGCTCCTGAATTATCGGAAAATCAGCGCTGTAATCCCGGTTCCACGAAATCTCGTCGAAACGTTTTCCGACGACATCCGCCGGGTCCCATCCGAACCATTCACCCATCGTCTTGTTGACCAGGATGTATCTGTGGTTCCGATCCTTGACCAGGAAGTTGGCGGGCATCGAGTCGATCAATGTGGAGAGCAGATCAAACGCGACCTCATACTCCTCCCGCGTGAGGCGCGCGCCGCCGGCATCGTGGCGCTGATCGCCTTTTCCATTCGCCAGCAACACCGCCGCAGCGGCGGTGAGAAACAGGGAAACGCCCAACGCGCCCAGCCCCGCCCCGGCAGGCTCGCCCCCCAGGAACCAAATACCAGGTGCGAGTACCGCGACGGACAAAGCGAAGAAGGCGCCATATCGGTAAGCCGCGCGACGCCGCTTGCCAAAAAGGAACGCGGCCGACCGTTTTCCGTCGACCGCGTCTTTTCCGGTTTGCACCGATTTGAACTTGGGGAGGTATTCCATGCCTGCGCCAAACCCTCGATTGGATCACGGCACCATCAGAATATGAGATTCATCTGACGTAAATAGGCGAACCGTTTCACCAAAAGGCTGCGAAACCGCAGCCGGAAAAATGTCTTGGCAAAGCCCTTTCCGGGTCATGGCACGGCCCGCCTCATGCGTGACCGGCCCAGGTTGGGATCAATGAGTGACGGTTTCGTTCCTGAGACCGTCGATCAATTCCAGAACATCGTGCACGGCCGTCGCCGGCGCGCGGTCCTTGGACAGGACTTCATTGGCGTGCTTCGCAACCGCGATGAAATGGTCGTCATCCAAACCTTCTTCACGAACCAGCAGTTGGAGCACCACTTTCAAATCCTCAACACTGTCGGAGGACTTACCGCCGGTCGCGGCCAGGCTGTACGACTTGAACGCCGTGGCGATCGCCCAGGTATCCTGTCCTTCAGCGAAATGGTTGAGGACGGGATCGGCCATCACGAGGTCGAACAGGGAACTTGCATAGGCTTCGACTTTGGCTTCACCACCCAGCCGATCGACCAGGGCGCCGCCGCTTTTGGCATCTCCCGAAGCGGGTGCCGGCTTATGCGCCGCGCTGGATTGTTTCGGGGCGCTGGCCGATTTCGGGGCGCTGGCCGGTTTCGCCGCTGCTTTCTTGGCGTCCGTATCGTTGGCCGGGGCCGAGTTGCGGGCCGCGGTCACACCGCTTTTCGCCTCGCTTCGCGGCGCCGATCCGTCTTTCTTGTCTTCAGTCGCTTTGGCTTCGGCGGCTGCCGGGCCATCCTCGTCGGTGGCGCTCTTCTTGCCGCCGGACGCTGCTTTCAAAACCCGGCGCCGGCGCGTGCGGCGGGGCGTTTTCATGATCGTCTCTTCATCCAGGATGCGGCTGACATCCAGCACGACGAGAAGATTGTCTTCCAACCGGAAAACCCCGGAACACAGGCGCCGCATGTTCTCGTCCAGCGTCGCCGGCGGCTTGTCGAAATCGCGCTTCGGCAGCGAGCGAACGTCGCCGATCGAATCGACGAGCAGCGTATAGAGGTCGCCCTTGTGTTCGATCGTCACACTCATCTGACGGCGGGTATCTTCTTCCTTGGCGCCCAGAAGTTCGCGCAGGTCGATAACCGTGACGATTCGCCCGCGCAGGTTCAAAACCCCCGCGATCGCGCTGGGGGCACAGGGCACCGGCGTAATTTGAGAAGGCTCGACAATGTCCTGGACCTTCAAGATCGGTATACCGAACAATTGGCCATCCACCATCATGGTGACGAGTTGCTCTTCGTCGATCATGGTCAATTCGGTGCTTTCGGCGACAACCAAATTGGACATTCTAATCCCTCGCTTCGAACGCTTTCACGGAAACCGAAGGGCCGATCCCGGCCGCGGCAGCCATGACGTTTATCTGAGATACCCCATTGGCATCGCGATCATATTCACAGACAAAGGTTAACGGAGCATTTACGCAGCGTACAATTTTACCGCAAGCGGCAAGGATCGACAAACAAAGGCAGGATACGGCACATGACAGAGCAGCCCTCAGCCATGGATTTTCTGTGGACAGGCCCTGAAGAGAGTTCGACCGTGTTGATTCTGGCGCATGGCGCGGGCGCCCCGATGGATTCCCCGTTCATGGATGCGATTGCCGATGGCGTCGCCGCGGCGGGTATTCGCTGCGTCCGGTTCGAATTCCCCTATATGGCCGGGCGCCGCCATGGCGGCAAGAAACGCCCGCCCGACCGGCAGCCGGTCCTGCTGGACCATTTCCAAAAAGTGATCCGAGTTGTTTCCGAAACCGTGCCCAAGCCTGCCACCCTTTATATAGGGGGCAAGTCCATGGGGGGGCGGATGGCCACCCTGCTGGCCGCGCAAAGCGGCGAAAATCCTTTGTTTCAAGCCGTCCTCTGCCTGGGTTACCCGTTCCATCCGCCAGGCAAGTCGGAGAAGACCCGGACCGATCACCTTCCCGAGATATCCTGCCCCGTCCTTGTCTGTCAGGGCGACCGCGACCCATTCGGTACAAGGGCCGAGATTGAAAACTATTCCCTGCCTTCCCATGTGCTGATGCACTGGCTCCCGGACGGAAACCACGACCTCGCCCCCAGGGTGAAGTCGGGAATCACCAAGGAAGAAAACCTGGCCGCGACGATTGCCGCCATGGTCGATTTCATGAGCTCCGGCCGGCCACGCTAACAATAACAACGTTTTGTCAACGGTGGTTAACATCGTCGGTTCTGAGTGCCACTTAGAGGCACCGAAAATGCGACTTTGCTCACCATTCGTTAACCAATCAGCGGTACAACGATGCCAACAAGTTAACGCGAGCCGTCTGACGTCACCGGTTGTGGAGTCGCATTTTAGGTCGCCTCGTGGATTGGCCACTTTTTAACAGGAATTGGAAGAAAACTATGCACGGTATTGTTCATGAATTTGCGCCCGTCGAAGACACCGTCTCCACGGACACCTCCGTTGACCCCTCGGAAATCAAGAAGCGTTCCGTCGTGATTGCGGGCCATCGCACCAGCGTCTCCCTGGAGAACATCTTCTGGGAAAGGCTCCGTGACCTGGCGGCCAACCGCAACCTTTCGGTCAACCAGTTGGTTTCCGAAATCGACGGTAAGCGCACGGGCAACCTGTCCAGCGCCATTCGCACCTACGTGCTGACCGCATCGCTGGTCGCTTGATTGAGTATCCCGATCATTCGCCGGGCCGGGCATCGGTCCGCCCGGTGAATTCGGCCATGGTATCCCCGCCATGGCCCACAAAACTCGTTTTTGGAGTTTTGTCCTAGTTTTCGGCAGGACCGGCCCCTTCAAGCCTCAAATTAGGGGCTTTGGCCGGTCCTTCCGCGATAAGACGCGCGAACTGCGGTGCGTTCCCCGCTTTCCGAAGTACCAATTCAGCGGATAGATCCAGGTCGGTCGTATCAAGCCGTCCGGACAGCCCCAATTGGCCGCCCGTCTTCCCCCGCAGGGCAAGGTCCCGCGCAATCAAGACCCCGTTCTCCAAGACCAGCGACCCCGCGATGGAGCCCGGCTTGGAAAAATGTTCACGCAAGGCATCTCGAACGTCGCTGACCTGGCGAACCTTGACGATACTGGTCCGGGACGGCCCGACATCGATCGCCAACGATCCCTCCATGTCGAACCAACCGCTGTTGAGGGCGGCCATCGCGCGCCAGTCGCTGCCGGTCGACTCCGCTTGCCCGCGGATCGAGATCGTACCGGTCAGGCCGAGCGGACCGTCCAGATCGGCGAGTTCCCGGTCGACCTGCATGCCGTCCAGCGCCCCGGTCATCAGCAACTGCTGCAGGCCGTCCTCGCGGCGGCGCAGGCTGCCGCTTAAATTGAGGGTGCCGCCATTCAAAGTGCCAGACAGCTTTTCCAGCTGATAGGCGCCGTCCGGGAAGGTCATCCGCCCCGCAAGTCCCGACAACGCGGTGCCATGGGCATTCAGCTCGCCCGACAGTATGTCCACCGCCGGTTCACCGGTTTCGCCAATGGACAAGGCCGCGCCGATCGACAAGGCGCCATCCTCACCCTGGGCTTGAAAGACGAGCGGCGCATCGCCGGATGCCGGGCGATAGGATATGTTCAGCGCCGACGGTCCGATCGACCGCAACAGTCCCGCCACGAAATCCGGCCCTTCCAGCAGGGCAACGATCTGGCCGATATCGTCCGACTGTCCCTCAAAGGCGAAGAACGTCGAGTCCGCATCGCCGGCAACGGATACTTGCCCGCCGAATTGCCCCGAGACACCGCCGGCATCCCGGAACGTGACTTCATTGACGGTCAGAACACCGTCCTTCAGGACCAGGTCGCCGACGACGTCGTTGAACGGGATATCCAGGGCGACGGCCCGCCCCACCGCCAAGTCGAGCGACGCGTCGAACCGCGACCACAATGTGACCGCATCCACAGCCCCTAAAGTGGCCGGGTCGCCGGCCTGTCCCGCCGCCTGCCCCGCCATCAGATCGCCTGCGGCGGGCGCGGCCCGATCCGCTGCCGGCGCCGCATATACCGACCGATAGGCATCCAGGTTGATATGGTCGATCGATACCCGCAGGCCCAATCCCGGCCGCCGGCGCAACGCAACCGCCGCGGCCGCGCTGGCCGTCACCCCATCCAGTTCGACGGCCGCATCGATGATGTCCAGCCGCCGCGGCCGCAAACTGATGCCGCTGACCATCGAGAAACGGCGCAGCCGGTCGGCCGACACATTGGGGACCGGCAGCCCGGCCCAGTTCAGCAGGCGGCGCAGATCGTCGGCCCGAAGGGTCGCATTCCCCTCCAGCAACGGTTCCGACCCTGTCATGTCCCCGAATCCGGCGATAGACAGATCGGTCCCGCCCGGCAGCTGCGCACTAAGTTCTTCCAAGGTCACGGTGCCGCGGTCCACGGATCCGCGCACCGCGATCCGCCGCACGATCGTGTCCCGGAACCGCGCGCCCGCCACGGAAAGGTCCAGCGAAACATCCGCCGGCAATGTCCCGATCCAGGTCATCAGGTCAGGGGCTTCGGTGACGGTGGACGAACCGGGCGATGCATCGGCCCCAGCGTTTACCGTGGCGTTTACCTCCGCCGCTTCCCCCGACGCATTCTCTCCAGGCGCGTTCTCACCCGACGTGTTCTCTCCGGGCGCGTCCCCGCGCCGCGCAACGAATGCATCCAGGTCGAGCCTGCCGGCGCGCAGGGCTATGTCCAGCTTCGGGCGGCCCGACCAGTCGGCGGAAGCCTCACCCGTTACGCTCAATGCATCGGTATTGGCCGACAGATCGGTCACCTGCAGCGCGGACAAGGCCCCATCGAGGACAAAGTTGCCGTCGACCCGAAAGTCTCCGCCGGCGACATATCCGGATGGCAGCGTCAGTCGCGTCAACGCGGCGATAGAGCCCAGGTCTCCGCCATTCAGCGAAAACGCGCCGTTCAACCCGACATCGCCTTCCTTCATCGACCATTCGCCGACGACACGCAGCGTCGAAGCGTGCGCCTTGTCGGTAACGGTGAACGCGATCGGCGCCGGTACAGTCTGCTGCGGCGGCGCGACGCGCATCTCCAATTCGAGGTCCCTGCCCCGCGCTCGACCGGCCAGGGAAACCGTCAACCGGCTTCCGACGGCCGCATTTTCGACGGTGCCGGAGACACGCTCGATCAGGAGTTCCGGATTGTCGGCCCCTCCCAGTTTGAACGTTCCGTTCCGGATTTCGATCCGTTTCGCTTCCCGCCTTTGGGCCCCACCCAAAGAGCCAGTCACGGAATCACCTGGGGAAACGCCGTCCGAACGGCCTTCAACTGTCGCTCCCGGTTCGGCCTGCAATTGGTCCAACAGGTCTGCGGACAGGGTAAAGGTTGGCTCGACCAGGGCCAGACTGGTCAGGGTGACGGAACCCCGAAGCAGATCGGAGAATTTGAACCGGGCCTCCGCCCAACGGATGGCGGCAAGATCTTCACCGCCATCGCGGCCAAGGACACGTATGCCGGCGGCGGTCAGTTGCGGCGTCGGGAACAATTCCGCCCTGATATTTCCGTCGATGGCGACGGGCAGGCCGATCGCCGCTTCCGCGAAGGCTGCGATTTCCGGCCGATACGACTGCCAGTCGATCAAACGGGGCAGCAGGACGGCGGCGCCGACAATGCCCGCCAGAACCACCCCCGCGACGATACCCAGCCACTTCATGCCGACCCAACCATTGCCGTCAAATCCGTACCTCCATCCCCCAATGCGGATTCATCCATGATACAAACGGTTCTCATGGGCCGGAACATGCTCTAAATCATGTGTTCTGGCCACGAAAGAACCGCGAAAGAAACAGGCCCGACCATGGGAACAGTAGAGAACCTGCGCAAACACCGGAAGCGCAAGGTGCGGGAGAAACGGGAAAAACAGGCGGATGAGAACCGCGTCCTGTTCGGATTGTCCAAATTGGACAAGGACCGCGCCGCCGCACAACGGTCACGCGAAGAACGCCTGATGGAAGGCTTGAAACGAGGTGAACGGCCCGCGGACGGGCCGTCCGAAACCTCGTAGCGCCATACGGCCCAAACCGCCTAGAGACTGACCATCTTTCCCGGATTCATGATGTTTTCCGGATCGAACGCCTTTTTCACCTGCCGCATATAGCTCACCGCGTCGCCATGCTCGGCGACCAGGAAATGCTTTTTGCCCATGCCGATGCCGTGTTCCCCGGTACAGGTGCCGCCCATGGCGATGGCCCGGTGGTTCATGCGTTCGATCAAGGCCTTGCAGCGGCCCAGTTCTTCCGTGTCCGCCTCATCATAGAGCAGGACAAGATGGAAGTTTCCATCGCCCACATGACCGACGATCGGCGCGACGAGGCCGGATTCCTCGATATCCTTCTTGGTATCCAGAATAGCTTCGGCAAGGCGAGAGATCGGCACGCAGGCATCCGTCGCGATCCCCTTCTTGCCCGGCGCCAAGGCCAGTGCGGCGTAATAAGCGTCGTGCCGCGCCTGCCACAGATTCGTCCGGTCCTCCGCCTTGGCGGTCCACTGGAAGGCACTGCCGCCCAGATCGTCGGAAATCGCCTTCACCATTTCAGCCTGTTCCGCGGCCCCGGCTTCCGTGCCATGGAACTCGAAGAACAGGGTGGGTTTCCCTTCATAGCCCTCGAGCTTCGAATAATCGATGCAGGCCTGCATCTGGACATCGTCCAGGAACTCGATGCGCGCGACCGGAATGCCCAGTTGAATGGTCATGATCACCGTGTTCACCGCGGATTCCATATCCGGATATTGGCAGACCGCGCTGGTGATCGCTTCGGGAATGCCATAAAGCCGCAACTGGACTTCCGTGATGATGCCGAGCGTGCCCTCGGCACCGACGAAAACCCGGGTCAGATCGTATCCGGCGGAAGACTTCCGCGCCCGACCGCCGGTCTTGATGATGCGCCCATCGGCCGTGACGACGGTCAACCCCATTACGTTTTCGCGCATGGTACCGTAGCGAACCGCATTGGTGCCCGACGCCCGCGTGGAGGCCATGCCGCCGATCGACGCGTCGGCGCCCGGATCGATGGGGAAAAACAGCCCGGTATCACGCAGATATTCGTTCAACTGCTTGCGCGTGACCCCGGCTTGGACCCGACAGTCCAGGTCTTCCGCATTCACTTCCACCACCGCGTTCATCTGGGAAAGGTCGATGCAGACACCGCCTTCGACCGCAGCGACATGCCCTTCCAGCGACGTGCCGGTGCCGAAAGGAACGATCGGCACGTTATGCAAGGCGCAGACCTTGACCGCATCCGACACTTCCTCGGTCGTGTGCGGAAAGATGACCATGTCCGGCGCACGGGTCGGGAAATATCCCTCACCATGCCCGTGATGATCACGAACCGACGCCGCCGTCGTGGCGCGGTCGCCGAACAACCGCGTCAGTTTGGCCACAACCGGCTCTAGGTTCATATGCCGCGCTTCGTGCGCATCCTGCTGGGTTCCGGCGGCTTCAGCCGTCATGACCTGCTCTCCATCCCTTGAATGTGGGCGGCCCGATCGCCGCCGGTCGAAAATGCTTTGTGTCCCCATCATATAGGGCGAAAGAAGCTTTGTGAAAATGCCGCGCGCGGGCTTGCCGGACAAAGCCGCAAAACCCGCGCGCAATCGGATGCCGGAACCGGCCTCCGGACCCGTTCGATCAGGCCCGGACGGAGGCCACGAACCGGTCGATTTCCTGGTTCAAGGAACCGGAAAGTTCCGTCATTTCGGCCGCGTTTTCGAGCAGTTTTCCGGCCTGCTGGCCCGCCGACTCGGACACTTCGGCGACACGATTCACGCTTTCGGACATCTGGGTCGAGGATTGGAAGCTTTCGGAAACGCTGCGGGCGATTTCCTGCGTGACCGCCCCCTGTTCCTCCACCGCCCCGGCAATCGCGCTGGAAATACTGTCGATCTCGGCCACGATTTCACCGATCCCGGATACGGCCTGAACCGCCCCTTTCGTCGATGCCTGCATGGTCGCGATCTGCTCCGCGATCTGGTCGGTCGCCTTCACGGTCTGGCTGGCAAGGCTTTTCACTTCATTCGCGACCACCGCGAAACCCTTGCCGGCGTCACCGGCGCGGGCCGCTTCGATCGTGGCGTTCAAGGCAAGCAGGTTGGTCTGCTCGGCGATGTCGGAAATGATGCCCAGGATGCTGCCGATTTCATCCGCCGCCGTCGACAATTCGGAAATTTGCCGGTCGGTGCTGTTGACCTCGGCCACCGCACGGCCGGCGATCTCCACCGACTTGCTGACCTGCTGGCTGATTTCGCCGATGGATGCGGCCATTTCCTCCGTCGCGGAAGACACGGTCTGCATCGTATCGTTCATCTGGCTCGACAGGCTGGCCGCTTCTGTCGATTCCTGTTTCGAGGTCCCGGCGGACGCGTTCATGGCCTCCGCCGCGCCGCGAACGATGGACGACATTTCGCCGACCCGTTGCACGATGCCGCTGACGGTCTGGTCAAAATTGTTCGCCAGATCGTTCATCGCCGTCTTTCGTTCGGCCGCCGCCCGATCCCGTTCGACCTGTCGCTGTTCCGAAGCCCGCAATACCTCGCGGGAATTCTCCCGGAAGACTTCCAGGGTTTCACCGATCGTCCCGATCTCATCGGTGCCGCCGGCGGGGATATCGGTGTCCAGATCGCCATCCGCGATCTTGCGCATCGAAGCGACCATCGCGGTCAAACGCCGAACCAGGTTCGCATGCACGAAGAACCAGGCGATGGCAGCCGCGACCACAACCGCCACGACACCAAGCACGATGCTGAGCATCTTGGTGTTTTCAACGGTCACAAGGACCGTTTCGCCGTCCTGCGCGGCGCTACGCTGCGCCGCGGTCACGATCCCGTCCGCCTCGGCCAGAAGACCTTTCAACAAGGCGTCCTGCTTGGCGAGCAGCGCCTGTGCCTCCTTCTCCAGATTGATTTTTTCCACGACGACGGCGAACAGGCCATCGGTCGTATCGCCAAGCGCGATAAGCCCGTCGAGCACTTCCTTCAGGGCCGGCGCCTGCGGGCTTTCGTCGAACTTGACCAAAACAGCCGTCAGCTTGCCCAGCACCGCCAGGTATTCGTTCGCGCTGGCGGTGACCTCTTCCTCGGTCGTCTCGTTCACAGCCCTGTTCAGAATACTCACCGACTGGGTCAGGCTCGATTGCAGGTCCAAGGAGGCCCGCAACGGCTGCAGCCGTTGCATGATCAGCGTCTGGCCCGCATCGATGATGCCTTCGACATCGGCGTTCGCGCCCTGCTCGTCGGCCATGTCATACATCGTATCGGTTGCCGAAATCACATCGACATTGGCCTTGGTGACCAGCGGCGGAATGACCGAAAGACCATTCTCCGACAACGCTTTCACGAACGCGACTTTCTCGGCGATGCGCCCTTCGACCTGGAAACGCGCACGCACGCCCGCGTCCACCGAGGAAAGAAGGTTCCGAAGGTCCGTGACGCTTTGTTCCAATGCCGTCGCGCCGATCGCGGCGACACCTGCTTGGAGCTTCTGAATACCGGAATCGAGCGCCGAATAGGCCGCCTGGCGGTGTTCGTCATTCCCCGCAAAGGCCAAGTCCGGCATGCCCGCCGCGACCCGGTTCGCGCCGACAACCAGTTCGGCCGAATTGACGATCTTGGGGACGCTCTCGCCCACCGTCTGTTCGAACAACCCGCCGATCCGGCCAACATTGAACCAGGACAAACCCGATACCGCCACCGTCAACAGAGTACAGACGGCGAATGCCCCCATAAGTTTCGCGGCAATACCGAGGCCTTTTCGCTCGCCGGTTGCAGCGCCGGATTCGGTTTGATTTTCGGTCTCCTGGACCTGAAGTTCGTCGGACATCGTTCCCCCCTAGGAATTGTTCCGCTTTGGCCGGGCGTCCACTGGACCGCCTCTTCTCCCGGAACCGACGTTCTTTGAAAATGGCGCGATCGCGCCGTCAGGTTGGGTACGCTAAACAGCATTGGTTAACGAAACGGAAACAACCAAACATACTTGTCGGGTCGGCCGTTCGCATCCCTGCGGAGGCGGGTACGAAGATCGATAAATTCTTGCCGATGAGGTCTTTCGCCTAGGCGGCTTCGGCAGCGAAAGTCTTGATGCGCTCGACCATCGCAACCAAACCGTTCCGGCGGTTCGGGCTCAAATGCTGGTCCAGACCGATCCGGCCCATGACGTCGATCGCATCGGTTTCCGTGATATAGGCGGGGGTTTGCCCGTCGAAGAGTTCCAGCAGGATCGCGATCAGCCCCTTCACGATGAAGGCATCGGAATTGGCGCGGAATCGCAGGACCGGCGGGTTGGCGGCTTCGTCCTTTTCGCAGACCAGCCAAACCTGGCTCATGCAGCCGCGCACCTTGTTTTCCTCGACCATTTCGGTCTCGGGCATCGGCGGCAGTTTTTTGCCCAGATCGATGACATAGGCGTAGCGGTCTTCCCAATCATCGAAGAACTCAAAACTCTCGACAAGTTCGTCCACGGTCATGGTCATGTTGAATTCCGTTCTCCGCCAAAGCGCCGCGCCAGGGACATAGAAGCCCGGCCGATACTTAGCAACCCCCGCATGGCCGCGGCAAAATCGGTTTCGGCCCGCCAGCGCGGCACACAAACCCTTGCAAGAATTTGCCTTGCCGCGACAATGCCCCCAAATGGCATGCCACGCGATTTCATTCCGACCGACAACCGAATTCAAGGATCGAACCGTTGAAAATAAAAAAGGCGATCGCAGCCTTCACCCTGTTTCTGGCCTTGGCCGCCGTCCAAACCGGCGCAAACATGGCTCTAGCTGAAGACGGCAAGGTAATCCGCGCGCAGATCGACGACCCGGCCGCAATAACGAAAGGAATGTATTTCGACCGGTTGCGGAACATTCTGGGCGAGGATTTCGCCTATATGACCGGTGCCTTGAAAACCGCCAATGACGATATGCGGAACAAAATCAGTGAAAACGTCTTACCGACCGACGACTATGCCCGCGAGCTTATAACCGCCTGGGACGCCTTGATTGCAATCGAACTTCAGCGCGCAACCATCCTCAACATCTTTCAAAACGCCCCACCGGCCCAGCAGAACCAACAACTGTCATTGGCGCAGCACACACAGCACAATGCCGACGGCACCACCACGACCCTGCCCCTATCCATCGCGCAGATATTGAACGTCCATATCGCACAACACGCCGACGAGCGCTTGGCCGACAACACCTCCCCCCAGCGTCTGCCCAGCCGCGTCACCATTACGTCGTCCCAACCCTGCGGATTGCCGGAGGGGACATTTGATGTGGTCCAAAACGGATATGCGTTAGAAATCACGGACGCCGAACAAATTCGTTATTTCGGCATTGCCAGTAGCAAAGAAATATGGCTCTGGGCGAATACGCCGCGCTTCGCGAGGATCGAGACGGGTAAAGGCCTTTCCATCAACGCCCCGGACGCCCCGGGCTTGGTTGTCCCATTGGCTGCGGACGCCGACGGGTTCAGCGGGAGCGAACTCGGCAACCCATCCTGCATCGCTTCCGTTCGCCCCGCGAATTAGGGGTCGGGATCGGGCGCCGGACGGAGCCTTTCTTTTGGCAGGGGTGTAATTCGAAATCACCCCGGAAACGGATTGACATCACCCGCCGCCGCCCTTAAGCACGCGGCTTACCGCTCGACACCCCGCCAAACCCGGCGGACGGTGTCATGGCTTGGAGAGATGGCAGAGTGGTAATGCAGCGGATTGCTAATCCGTGACCGTCTTAAAGCGGTCCCCGGGTTCGAGTCCCGGTCTCTCCGCCACCCTTCCTTTGAAAACAAATCATCGATTTGCCATCGCCGGGGCTATCGACCGCTTACCCCATCCGTTTGGGACAGCCCGGCCAGGCAGCCGCGGCCAAGCGGAGGCAATGCGGCAAAGGCGCTGCATGGGTCGGTTTCGCCGATTGCCTCTCAGAAACGAAATAGCCGGACCTTGGCACCCGCCGGCACGTCCTCGACATTCTGCGGAATCTCCACGATCCCGTCAGCACCAGCCAATCCCGACACCCGGGCCGAATGGGTCGCGGCCGCACAGTCGACGATTGTCCGGCCCTGTTCGTCGAAGCCGTCGATCCGTGCCAATCGGAACTCGCTGCGTCCCGTGGGATGAAATAGACGCGTCGCGGTAACCGCCGGCACCGCCATTGGCCGCAAGGCCGGCAAACCGCCGAGCACATCGAGCAACGGTTGTCCGAACAAGGTCCACGTCACCAGGGCGGCATAGGGATTGCCCGGCAGGCCCAGCCAGAAAGTCCCGCGGATCTTTCCGAACGAAACGGGCTTACCCGGTTTCATCGCGACGCCGGAGAAAACCATACGGCCGCCCGCATCCGCCAAGGCCGGTTTGACGAAATCCTTGGCCCCAACGGAAACCCCGCCGGTGGTGACGATCAAGTCGCAGCACGACGCCAACCGGTCCAATTCCGCCGCCATCGACAGCCGGTCGTCAATGACCGACGCGGCTTCGACGAGCACCGCCCCGGCGGCATGCAGGGCGCCGCGCAGCATCGGTGTGTTCACATCCCATATCGCCGCCCCGCCAAGCTCCTGGCCCGATGCGCGCAACTCGTCGCCTGTGGCAAGGACGGCGACACGGATGCGTTCCCGCACCGGCAGACCATCGTGGCCGGCGGCCGCCAGGGCGGCAATCTCGGGGCCGGCCAACCGACAGCCGCCGGGCGCGACAAGCTGCCCTGGATCCAGATCCTCGCCGCGATATCGGACATGCGTACCCGGCTTGGGCCGGGTCAGAAAAACGGCTGTTCCCTCCGATACGGTCACGTTCTCCTGCGGGACGACCGTGTCCGCGCCGGAGGGGATCGGCGCGCCGGTCAAAATCTGCATGACGGCGCCGTCGGGAAGTTGGGCGTCATGGTCATGGCCGGCCGTTACGCTGCCCGCGACGGGAAAGGACCACGGCCCTTCGCCCTGAAAGTCGGCCGAGCGCAAGGCGTAACCGTCCATCGCCGCGTTATCGAAAGGCGGGACGGAGGCCAGGGCGACGACCGGTTCGGCAAGAACCCGCCCCGAGGCCTTTTCAAGGGCGACCCGCTCGACCCGCTCAACCGCCCGACCGGCGCCGATAATCAGATCCCTGGCTTCGTCCACCGGGATCAAAGGCGATTTCGCGGCGCGGCCGTCGCAGCAACAGTCATCCGCTTCGAATTGCCTGACGATTGTCATTCGATACTCTCCGTTTCAAAGGCACCGCGCGCGACGGTACAATCGAGATTCCGCAGAAGGCCGTCTTTCAGCCCGTAAATCAGCCCGTGCACCTTCACCGGCGTTCCCGCCGCCCAGGCCCGTTGGAGGATCGGCGTTTCGGCAATACGCCTGACGCCTTCAACCACATTCAATTCGGCCAGCTTGTCGCGCCGTTCCTCTTCCGAAACGCATTGCGAGAGGTCCACCGCATAGGACCGGGCCAGCCGCCTGATCGGTTCCAGCCAATGGTCGGCAAGACCGTGCGGCAAATCCTCCGTCGCCGCCCGGACACCGCCGCAACCATAGTGGCCGCATACGATAATCTCCCGGATGCTCAACGCGTCGACCGCGAATTCAAGGGCCGAGAGCAGGTTCATATCGGAGGAATGGATGACATTGGCGACGTTGCGGTGGACGAAAACTTCACCCGGGTCCAACCCGGCGACGACATTTGCCGGAACCCGGCTGTCGGAACAGCCGATCCAAAAGAATTCGGGTGACTGACGGGTCGCCAACCGGGCGAAATAACCAGGTTCCTGGGATTTCCGTTGCTCGGACCAGGCCCTGTTACGAACAAGCAGATCATTCAGCATCACGTCCCTCCCCGATCCAATAGCGTTGTCGGCGCCGCATCATCCTTTGACGCATGCGGGCGAGGTCCGCCGACGAAAGCCTGACGCGCGCAATCGGCATGACGATCGCGTTTTCAAAGATGAGGTGCCGCCGCGCATGGGCGGCGAAATCGGTCAGCGCGGCCCGATCCGCATCGCTCAATTCGGCCCCCGGTCTTTGCTGTCCCCGCAAGACGGAAAGCACCGTTTCACGCTCCGTACCGGAATGCGCATGTTCGGCGGATAGGCGGTCGATAATGCGGTCAATCTCGTCCTCCGGTTCGCAACGCGCCCGCAGCGTGGGAAAAAGATCCTCCGCCTCGTCCTGCAGATGGATCGGGAGTTCCACCGACAGAAAGCGGATCACATCGGCCAGGTTTTCACTGTCCACAGCGTTCCCGCCTCCGTACCCGTCCCCATGGGCAATGCCGTCGATTTCGGCGCAGACCTGACGTTCCGCCAAGTGATGATCGGCGATGCAATCCAGCGGATTTTCGATCGGCTTTCCATCACTGCGCAGAGGAACGCAGGAATCCAGGAATGAAAGTGTGTAGATACCCATGATACACCATCCTGATCGGCTGCCCTGACTGATTGCCGGGCTGATTACCGGGCCGATTGCCGGGACGCCAGGGACGCTCCCGATATCTCCGCGGCCTCCAATAGCCCGGCTATGTAGTCCCGCGCGGCGCGGGCCCAGGCAGCCTTTTCCATCGCCTCCTCGATCTTCGGCGCGACGGTTTCGAATGGCAGCACCTTGCCTTCCGCAAGCGCGTCGAGGCGGATGACGTGATAGCCGTAGCGCGTCAGAACAGGTTCTGAAATCTCGCCCTCGGACATGGCGGACAGAACCGCCTCGAACTCCCGCACGGTGTCGCCCGGGCGCATCTGTCCCAGAAAGCCGCCCATCTTCTTGGACGGGCACCCGCTTTCCCTCTCCGCGACGGATGCGAATGAAGCCGGGTCCTTTTGGACATCCGCGTATATCGCTTCCGCCCGCAACCGGGCCAATTCGACGGCCGCCTCGTTCTCCGGGTCGCAAACAAGCAGGATATGAGAGACTTCCCATAAGGGCGGGGACCGGAACCTAGACGGGTTCTTTTTCCATTCCCGCCGAACCGCCTCCGGCTCCGGCGGCGCGACGTCGACCGCTTCATCCAGCAATTGCCGGATCACCGCTTCCTCCTCGCTTTCCGACTTTCCCGGGGCAAGGGATTGAGGATCGGCTTCGATCCCGCGCCGTTTTGCTTCCTGCAACAAAAGAGTCCGGATCGCGATCGCGTCCGCCGCCTTCCGCCATGCCGTCCCGGGGACGCCCCGGGGGCCGGCATGGTTCTGGGTTTCCGCCGCGACGGCGGTGAAAGGCACCGTCTCGCCATTGACGACAACATCGGCAAACAAGCTGTGTTCCATTGTTCTCACTCCGCCGGATCGGGATTGGAGCGGGCCGGCAGCGGCCGTGACCGGCGCGACCGGACGACCTGGTAGCCGGGCCGCGTCAGGTAGCGCAGCGGCACCGACAACATGTGGACAAGCCGCGTGAACGGGAAGACGAGGAAAATCGTCAAGCCCAGGAAAAGGTGCAGCTTGAACACCAGCGCCGCGCCGACAATGTAGTCCGCCGCGTTGGGATCGAAGGTGAATATGCCTTGCGCCCAGGACATGAACCGAACCATCTCATGCCCGTCCAAATGATCGAGCGACACGGCGATGGTTCCCATGCCGAGGACGAGCTGCGCCAACAACAAGGCCAGGATCGCGATATCGGCGAAGCTGGAATTCCGGCGAATGCGCGGGTCGAACCAGCGGCGATGCAGCAACATACATCCCCCGATCAACGCCATGACCCCGGCCACGCCGCCCGCAACGATCGCCAAGATCTGTTTGGCGCTGTGGCTGATGCCGATGGCGTCGAAAATCCAGATCGGCGTCAACAGGCCGACCAGATGGCCGAAGAAGATCACCAGCACGCCAACATGGAACAGGACGGACCCGATCACCAATTGCCGGCGCCGCAACAACTGGCTGGACGACGATTTCCAGGTAAAGGGGTCGCGCTCGTAGCGGGCGATCGAGCCGATCGCGAGTACGGCCAATGCGATATAGGGATAGATCCCGAACAGGAAGTTATGCATTTGGGCCTCCATCATTCTGCGGCCATGCCCGAACCGTTCACCGAACGGCCGGGGGCGGGTGTATCCATACGGGAGAGCATGTCGCGGACCTGCGGGCATCCCGCATTCGGGTCCGGTCCGAAGCGGACTTCGCTCTCTTCCCAAACCTCGTCGAGTGCATCCAAGTCGTTGGGATCGTCGTCCGGCGCCTCCAACAGTTCGGCGACCGCCTGTTTGTCGATCTTCGCGTCGGCCAGTTGCAGGAGGGCGGCGAAGACAGCGCCATAGGCACTGTCGCGACGGGAGAGACGCGCATTTATCGCCTCGAAAATATGCGCCGCATCCGCAAGAACGTCCCGCGCTTCCGCGAAGGGTCTGGTCGCCAGAAATTCCAACAGAACCGGCAGGTGATCCGGCAATTCAGACGTCGCCGGTTCGAATCCCCCTGCCCGGTATGTCTCGACCAGGGAAACCATGGCGCCGCCGCGGTCCCTGCTTTCGCCATGAACATGTTCGAACAGGTTCAGGGACAGCGTCCGCGACCGGTCGAACAGCATGACGTAGGATTCCTCCAACTCGTAGATGTCCCGCTGGGCGAGTTCCTCCATCAAGGGCCGCAGCGACCGCCGGGCCGCCGCCGTCAGCCGGCGATCGGCCGCAAGAACGGCGCTGATTTCCGGCATGGCCTGTTGAAGTTCCGTCGTCGGGTAACTCAAGACCAGCGACAATGCTTTCAATGTGCGGTCCATCACGACACCTCCTGCGGCATTTTGAGCGGCCGTTTCTTGCCGCCGAACAAGGATGCTTCGCTGATCCCGTTGGAACATCCGTTGCCGTCGGTGAAGCCGCAGCCGCCGCGCAGGTCATACGCTTCCTCGACCTGTTCGCGGTGGGTCGTCGGGATCACGAAACGGTCCTCGTAATCGGCCAGCGCCATGATCTTGTACATGTCCTCGATCATCGCGCCGGTCAGACCGACACGCTCGGCGATTGCCTCGTCGACGACGCCCTCGATGGTCTTCGAGCGCATATAGGCCCGCATCGCCAGCATCCGTTCCAGGGCGTGCGCCACCGGTTCCTCGTCACCCGCGGTGAGCAGGTTGGCGAGATACTTCAACGGAATACGCAGGTTGCGTACGTCGGGCATCGCACCGTCCATGCCGATGGCGCCCGCCTCCGCCGCGTTCTGGATCGGCGAGAGCGGCGGGATGTACCAGACCATCGGAAGCGTCCGGTATTCCGGATGCAGCGGAAAGGCGACTTTCCAATCCATCGCCATCTTCCAGATCGGGCTTTCCTGTGCAGCCTTGATCCAATCCTCGGGGATGCCGTCCGCACGCGCCGCCTCGATCACCTTCGGATCTTTCGGATCCAGGAAGACATCGAGCTGGGATTGGTAGAGGTCCGTCGTCTCCTCCGCGTTCGCCGCTTCCTCGATCTTATCCGCGTCATACAGAATGACGCCGATATAGCGGATACGGCCGACGCATGTTTCCGAGCAAACGGTCGGGTTTCCGGATTCGATCCGCGGGTAGCACAGGGTGCATTTCTCGGACTTTCCGGTCGACCAATTGTAGTAGACCTTCTTGTAGGGGCAGCCGGAAACGCACATCCGCCAACCGCGGCATTTTTCCTGGTCGATCAGGACGATGCCGTCTTCTTCGCGCTTATAGATCGCGCCAGACGGGCAGCTCGCCGCACAGGCCGGGTTCAGGCAATGTTCGCAAAGCCGGGGGAGATACATCATGAAGGTGTTCTCGTATTCCCCGTAGATCTCCTTCTGGATACCCTCGAAATTGTAATCCTGCGAGCGCTTGGAAAACTCGCCGCCCAGGATCTCTTCCCAGTTCGGCCCCTTCTCGATCTTCTCCATCCGTTCGCCGGTGATCTTGGATCGCGGCCGCGCGGTCGGGAAGGCTTCCATCTCGGGCGCCGACTTCAAATGGTCGTAGTCGAAATCGAAGGGTTCGTAGTAATCGTCGATTTCCGGCAGGTCGGGGTTGGCGAAGATATTCGCCAGGATCCGCCATTTCGCGCCCTGTTTCGGCTGCAGCTTGCCGGACCTGGTTCGGGTCCAGCCCCCGTTCCAGCGCTTCTGGTTTTCCCAATCGGTGGGATAGCCGGTACCGGGCTTGGTTTCGACATTGTTGAACCAGGCGTATTCGACGCCGTCCCGGCTGGTCCACACATTCTTGCACGTTACCGAGCAGGTGTGGCAGCCGATGCATTTGTCCAGATTCAGGACCATGCCTATTTGCGCACGTACTCTCATTTCGCCGCCTCCTTGTTGGACGCTTCACGGTCGAGCCAATCGACCTTTTGCATTTTTCTGACGATCACGAATTCATCGCGGTTCGACCCGACGGTTCCGTAGTAGTTGAAGCCGTAGGACTGTTGCGCGTAACCGCCGATCATATGGGTCGGCTTCAACACCGCCCGCGTGACCGAGTTGTGGATGCCGCCCCGCTTTCCGGTTCTTTCGGAACCGGGGGTGTTCACGATCTTTTCCTGGGCGTGGTACATGAAGGTCGTACCGTCCTTCATCCTCTGGGAAACGACCGCGCGCGCGGTCAGCGCCCCGTTGGTGTTGTACAGTTCCACCCAATCGTTATCGGCGATCCCCGCATCCTTCGCGTCGTTCTCGCTGATCCAGATCACGGGCCCGCCGCGATTCATCGTCAGCATCAGCAGGTTGTCGGTATAGGTGGAATGGATCCCCCATTTCTGGTGCGGCGTGATGAAGTTCAGGACGACATGGGGCGTCCCTTCCTTGGCATCGCGGTTCACTTCCTTCGTGATGGTCTTCAAATCCACCGGCGGGCGGTAGGACATGAAGCCTTCCCCGAAGGCCCGCATCCACAGGTGATCCTGGTAGAGCTGCTGACGACCGGTCAGCGTACGCCACGGGATAAGCTCGTGAACGTTCGTATAGCCGGCGTTGTAGCAGACCTTCTCGCTTTCCAGGCCCGACCAGGTCGGCGACGAGATGATCTTACGCGGCTGCGCGGCAATGTCGCGGAACCGGATTTTCTCGTCTTCCTTGGGAAGCGCCAGATGCTTGTGATCCCGTCCAGTGGCCTTGCCCAACGCGTCCCAGGCCTTGACGGCGACCTCGCCATTCGTCTCCGGCGCCAGCATCAGAATGACCTCGGTCGCGTCGATATCGGTGACGATCTTCGGGCAACCCTTGGCCGGGCCGTCGTCCCAAACGCCGTTCAGCTTGCGAAGCGCCTCGACTTCATGCTCGGTCTTCCAGTTGATGCCTTTCCCGCCATTGCCGAGCTTGTCCATCAGCGGACCGAGCGCGACGAACCGGTCGTAAATCGCCGTGTAGTCGCGTTCGACCGGGATGTAGTTCGGCGCGGTCTTGCCCGGCACCAGGTCGCATTCGCCCTTCTTCCAGTCCATGACCGTGTCCTGGGCGATTTCGGCCGGCGTGTCGTGCAGGATCGGAAGCGCGACGATGTCGGTTTCCTTGCCCAGCACTTCCGGCGCGACTTCCTGGAACTTCTTGGCGATGGCCTTGAAGATCTCCCAGTCCGACTTGCTTTCATAGGCCGGGTCCACGGCCGCCTGCAGCGGGTGGATGAACGGGTGCATGTCCGACGTGTTCAGGTCGTTCTTCTCGTACCAACTGGCCGTAGGCAGAACGATGTCGGAATAGACCGCCGTGGTGCTCATCCGGAAATCGATGGTCACCAGCAGGTCGAGTTTTCCGCGCGGGGCGTCCTTGTGCCATTTGGCTTCCTTCGGAAGGGCGTGGCCTTCTTCCTCGAGATCGCCGCCGAGCACGCTGTTATCGGTTCCCAACAAGTGGCGCAGGAAGTATTCGTGGCCCTTGCCGGACGAGCCCAGCAGGTTGGACCGCCAGACGAAAAGGTTGCGCGGCCAGTTTTCCGGCGCATCGGGGTCCTCGCAGGACATTTCCAATTCGCCGGATTTCAACTGCTCGGCGACATAGGCCGGGATTTCCTTGCCCGACGCCTTGGCGGCCTTGGCGACCTCCAGCGGGTTGGTCTTCAACTGCGGCGCGGAGGGCAACCACCCCATGCGTTCGGCGCGGATGTTGTAATCGATCAGGTTTATGTCCCAATCGCCCGCCGGTGCGGTCGGCGACAGAATCTCGTTCGCCGTCAGCGTCTCGTACCGCCACTGATCCGTATGCGCATACCAGGCCGAGGTCGAGTTCATGTGCCGCGGCGGGCGGCCCCAATCGAGCCCGAAGGCAAGCGGCTGCCAACCGGTCTGCGGGCGGAGTTTTTCCTGACCGACATAATGCGCCCAACCGCCGCCGGACTGCCCGACGCAACCGCACATCACCAACATGTTGATGACGCCGCGATAGTTCATGTCCATGTGATACCAATGGTTCATCGCGGCCCCGATGATGATCATGGACTTGCCGTTGGTCTTCTCTGCGTTCTGTGCGAATTCGCGGGCCACATGGATGATCTTGTCGGCGGGAACGCCGGTGATCTTCGATGCCCAGGCCGGTGTTCCCGGCATATCCGTGGCAAAGTCTTCCGCAACCCAATCGCCGCCCAAACCACGGTCGAGGCCGTAATTGGCGCAGAACAGGTCGAAGACGGTCGCGACCAGTTCTTCCCCCTTCTCGGTCTTGATCCGCTTTACGGGAATGTTGCGTGTCAATACATCCGGGAAGGAATGATCGGCGGCGAAGGCTTCCGTCGCGGCCCCGCCGAAATACGGGAAATTCACGCCGACGACGTCGTCATGGTCCTCGTCCATGATCAGCGACATCTTCAGCTTGGTATCGGCCGCGGCCGCGCGTTCCTCAAGATTCCATTCGCCGGCCTCGCCCCAGCGATAGCCGATAGAGCCGTTCGGCGCGACCAGGTTGCCGGAGGCCTCGTCCAGGGCGACGGTCTTCCAGGCCGGGTTGTTTTCCTCGCCGAGCTTGCCGTCTAGATCGTCGGCGCGCAGGAACCGTCCGGCAACGTATTGGCCATCCTTCTCCTCCAGCCTTACCAGCATCGGGAAGTCCGAATACTTGCGGCAATATTCCTCGAAATACGGCGCCTGCCGGTTCAGGTGGAATTCACGCAGGATGACATGGCCGAAAGCCATCGCCAGCGCCGCGTCGGTCCCCTGCTTGGCATTGAGCCAGACATCCCCGAACTTCGCCGCTTCGGAATAGTCGGGACAGATCACGGCGGATTTGGTACCGCGATAGCGCGCCTCGGTATAAAAATGCGCGTCCGGGGTCCGGGTCTGCGGCACATTCGAGCCCCAGAGCAGGAGATAGCCCGCATTGTACCAGTCGGCCGATTCCGGCACGTCCGTCTGCTCACCCCAGGTCATGGGCGAGGCCGGCGGCAGGTCGCAATACCAATCGTAGAAACTCATGCAGACGCCGCCGAGCAGGCTGAGGTACCGGGACCCCGCCGCGTAGCTCACCATCGACATGGCCGGGATCGGGGAAAAGCCGAAAACGCGGTCCGGGCCGTAAGTCTTCACCGTATAGGCGTTTGCGGCGGCGACGATTTCGGTCGCTTCATCCCAGCTTGCGCGGACAAGACCGCCCTTGCCCCGGGTTTCCACATAGCTGGCCCGCAGGATCGGGTCGTTCTGCAAGGTGGTCCATGCCTCGATCGGGCTCATGGTTTCCCGCAGGCGACGCCATGCCTTCATCAGGCGGCCGCGCACCAGCGGGTTCTTCACCCGGTTCGCACTGTAGAGATACCAGCTGTAGCTGGCGCCGCGGGCGCAGCCGCGCGGCTCGTGGTTCGGCAGGTCGGGCCGCGTGCGCGGGTAGTCGGTCTGCTGGGTTTCCCAGGTGACGATCCCGGATTTCACATAGATCTTCCAGGAACACGACCCGGTGCAGTTCACCCCATGGGTCGAGCGGACGATCTTGTCGTGGCGCCAGCGGTTTCTGTACGTGTCTTCCCAGTCCCGGTTCTCGCGGGTGACCTGTCCGTGGCCATCGGAGAACTGCTCCAATTCCTTGGACTGGAGGAAGTTCAATCTGTCGAGCAAATGGCTCATATCATTTCTCCTGTCGGTCTCGCCGCGCCCGGACCGTGCCGGGCGCGGTACCATTCAACGGGCTCAGCACGGAACCGGTGCACTCTTGCGGCTGTAATAGGTCCAGGTGATCGCCAGGCAGATCACGTAGAAACCCAGGAAGGTCCACAGCGCACCATGCGGCGCCCCGGTGATGCTGATCGACGTTCCGTAGGCTTTCGGAATGAAGAAGGCGCCGTAGGCCGCGATGGCACTGGTGAAGGCGATGATCGCGGCGCTCTCGCGTTCCGACTGCCGCAACCGCTTCGTATCATCCAGCTCCGGCATCAAGCGGGCCACTTCCTGGCGCATGATCGACGGGATCATCTGGAAGGTGGAGGCGTTGCCCACGCCGGTCAGGAAGAACAGCGCCATGAAGCAGGCGAAGAAGCCCCAGAAGTTACCGCCGACACCGCCTTGCGGCAGGAAGTGCAACACGCCATAGACCGCGACGATCATTCCCAGGAAGGTCCACATCGTCACCCGGCCACCGCCGAACTTGTCGGAAACCCACCCGGTCGCGGCGCGGCTGAGGGCACCCACCAGCGGGCCGAGGAAGGCGTATTGCAGGACGTTCACGTCGGGAAACTGGGTCTTCATCAGCAGCGGGAAACCGGCGGCATAGCCGATGAAGCTGCCGAAGGTTCCGGTATAGAGAATGCACATGATCCAGTTATGCTTGCGGCTGAAGATGATCGCTTGATCGCGGAAGGACGCCTTCGCATCGGCGATGTCGTTCATGCCGAACCACGCCGCGATGGCGGCGATGGCAATGAACGGCACCCAGACGAAACCGGCATTCTGGATCCACAACTCGCTGCCGTCTTTCAGCACCTGGGGTTCCCCGCCGATTGCGCCGAACACGCCGGCCGTGATCACCATCGGGACGACGAACTGCATGACCGAAACGCCCAGATTCCCAAGCCCCGCATTCAAGGCGAGAGCGTTACCCTTCGTCTTCTTCGGGTAGAAATAGGCGATATTGGCCATCGAGGAGGCGAAATTGCCGCCCCCGAAACCGCACATCAGGGCAAGAATAAGGAAGAAGATATAGGGCGTGGTCGGGTCCTGTACCGCGAAGCCCACGCCGATCGCCGGCAGCAGCAGGGAAGCGGTCGAAATCGCCGTCCATTTCCGCCCGCCGAAGATCGGGATCATGAAGCTGTAGAATATCCGCAGCGTGGCCCCGGACAGGCCCGGCAAAGCGGCCAGCCAGAACAACTGGTCCGTCGTATAGGCAAACCCGATGGCGGGAAGTTTCGCGACCACGACCGACCAGACCATCCAGACCGAGAAGGCCAGGAGGAGAGCCGGAATGGAAATCCACAGGTTCCGCGTCGCGATGGCGCGGCCCTGTTGGCCCCAAAAGCCCTCGTCCTCGGGGCGCCAATCGGTCAATGTGTAACCGGATCGAATGTTTGTGTTTGCTGCAGTCGCCATGGGATCCTCCCTTCTGGCGGTTTTGTCCTGAGCGGGCCGCCGTCAGGGCGGCCCGCTGTTTCAATTCAACTGTTTCTCAATGCTGTGCATTGAGCCCCAACCATCACGCTGCCTTGGAAGCGGGTTGGGGATGCGGCTCTTCCGGCACGTCTGAGAGATATTTCTCGTCCGCCAGGGCCGGGTGCCGACCGCGCTCCATCCGCCGGATCGCGACATGCATCCAGACCGTGGAAATCGCGACGATGGCGAAGAGCAGCATGAAGGGCGCCGTCCAGACGCCGGTGAAGTCCAGCAGGACCCCGAAGGCGACCGGCAGAAAGAACCCGCCCAGGCCGCCGATCATGCCGACCAGCCCGCCGACCGACCCGACATGGTGCGGGTAGTAGACCGGAATGTGCTTGTAGACCGCGGCCTTGCCCAAGCTCATCACAAACCCCAGGACGACCGTCAGCCCAACGAAGAGTGTCACGGAAATGCCGAAGTCGAACTCAATCGGACCGGTGATGCCCGAGACCACATAGGTCGTTTTCGGGTAGCTCATGACGAAGAGCACGGCGAGTGAGACGATGAAGGTGAGATACATCACGAACCGCGCGCCCCACTTATCCGACATCCAGCCGCCCAAAGCGCGGAAGACCGAACCCGGCAGGGAATAGAGGCCGGCGAAGACACCCGCCGTCGTCAGTTCCAACCCATAGGCGCCGACATAGTAGCGCGGCAGGAAACTGGCGAGCGCGACGAAGGCGCCGAAGACGAAGAAGTAATAGGTTGCGAAACGCCAGACCTGCACGTTCTTCAGCGGCTCGAGCTGCGAACCGGCTGAGACCGGCCCTTCGCCCGTTTCCCGCCGTTTCATCTGAACCGGATCGGTCTTGGCGAGCAGATAGAAGAGGACCGCCGTTATAGCCAGAACAACCGCATAAATACGCGCGGTGCCTTCCCAGCCCAAAGCCACGACCAGAAACGGTGCGGCGAAGTTGGTTACCGCCGCACCGACATTCCCGGCACCGAAAATGCCCAAGGCCGTGCCCTGGCGTTCTTTTTCGAACCAGCGGGAGGTATACGCGACGCCGACAATGAACGAGCCGCCGGCCAAGCCGAGGCCAAGCGCCGCGACCAGAAAGATTTCGTATGTCCGGACGGAGGTCAGCAGCCATACGCAGACCGCCGTGATCAGCATTTGTAACGGAAACATGACCCGGCCGCCGAACTGCTCGGTCCAAACCCCAAGGAAGATTCGGCTGATCGAGCCGGTCAAAACGGGCGTGGCGACCAGCAATCCGAACTGCGTATCGCTGAGCCCCAGTTCCTGTTTGATCTTAACGCCAATGATTGAAAAAATCGTCCACACCGCGAAACACACCGTGAACGCGAATGTGCTAAGGCCCAAAGCCCGGTACTGATCCGGACGTGAAACGCCATCAAGAGTATGCATGTCATCCCCCGTACTATGGTACGTTTTAGGAGCTGTTGGTTGCTCGCGGGAAACACTCGGGGCACACTACTCCAAATCGCTTGATCCAGATCAAAAGAACAAAGAAAATCGTTTAAAATAAATAGGTTACCGGAATATTTCGGCTGGTGGATTGAGGTTTTCGCAATTCCGGGAACATTGTTTTCAACAATGCAATTGACATTAATCAATCGAACGGTTGATGTTTTTCAATCAATCGGCAGGGGCTCGGCGAACCAGTGTTAGAGAACAATTTTCCGGACATTAAACGGCTCGACCTGTTTGCCGCGATGGACGACGACAATTTTCAGGCGTTGATGCGGGGCGCCTATGTTCAGAACTTTCCGCCGCAGATCGAGATGATCACGGAGGGAGATCACAGCGATTTCCTCCATATCGTCCTCACCGGATGCGTCGAGTTGTTCTCCACCTGGAACAATCGCGAGACCAGCATGTCGCTGGTCTACCCGGTCTCCACCTTCATCCTGGCGGCGACGATCAAAGACGCGCCCTATCTGATGTCGGCCCGGACCTTGGAAAAGAGCCGCATCGTGCTGGTCCCCAGTCAGGACGTGCGCGCCGTCTTCGATACCGACGCCAATTTCGCGCGCGCCATCGTGACGGAATTGGCGAAGCGCTACCGGTCCACGATCAAGTCGAAGAAGGATTTGAAACTCAGAACCTCGTTGGAGCGTCTGGCGAACTACCTCTTGATTCAACAGCAAGAGGCGGATGGCGCGCCAAGCTACGAGTTGCCGACCGAGAAACGGCGCTTGGCCTCGTTACTCGGCATGACGCCTGAGAACCTGAGCCGCGCCTTCAAGGCGCTTCAGCCCTACGGCGTGTCGGTAGACGGGAATATGATCACCATCGGCGACCAGCAAGACTTGGAAAAATTCGCCAAACCCAGCCCGTTGATCGACGACCACACGACTTAACCGCACCCTACGGGAGACTGTCATGAGCAAAAAAATGCCCGGCGCCGCCGGTGACCTGGCCGAAACCTATCCCGATGTTTGGAACGGCTATTCAGCGCTTGGCGAAGCGGCCGCCAATGCAGGTCCGCTGACCGATCGGGAACGGCGGCTTGTGAAACTGGCGCTGGCCATCGGCGCGGGGTCCGAAGGGGCCGTCCATTCCCATACCAGGCGGGGAAAGGCCGAAGGCATCGAAGCGGACGCGCTGATGCAGGTCGCGTTGTTGTCGATCGGCCCGCTCGGCCTGCCGCGCGCGGTGGCGGCGAAGACCTGGATCGAAGACATAAAAGGCTAAAGCCGTCAGGCCCCTTGCCCCTTCTTGGGATGCGCTTGGCATAGGGCCGGGCCGTAAAGGATTGCGAAACCGCCAAAGGCCGCGATCCACCCCGCCGCCGTGACCATGTAGAGCAGGTCCGGCGGTACCGGAAGGCAGTCGACCAAAGCGCGGGCAAGCGCGGCGGCAATGCCGCATATATAAAGCACGGTGGTGCCCGCGGTCGCGGTCAAGGGCCGCCCGGTATGCCCTAATGTCGCGCGGCTCATCACCGCCAGAACCATGACGCCGACGGTACCCGCCATCCAAAGATGCTGCGCCGCCGCCGGCCCTATCCGGGCCCCAACGCTTTCCGGCCAAATCGCGGTCGCGCCCATGGCCAGAGCCCCGAGCGGCAGGAAGCCGTAACCGATATGAAGAATCCAGACGAGGGGTTCGGACGCGGTTTGTATTCCCGACCACCGGGCCAGACGGACCGCATGCAGACCTGCCGCGACGAGAAGCACGACCCCCGTGGCCGGTCCTTGCGGCATAGCGATCCAAAGCAAGATTGCCGCGACCAAGACAAGCAGCGCAACAACGTCATACTTCTGCATCGGCGCGGCCGGCAGATTCGAAGCGCCCTGTTTGACCAGCCAGTTGCGGGTGAATGAGGGGACCACGCGACCACCGATAAGCGCGATCAGCACGATTGCCGTGCCGAGGCCCAGTCGGAATCCATATCCCTGCGCCGCGTATTCGCCCTGCGCGGCTTCAAAATGAAACAACGCATTACCCAGTGTGAATAATAAGACCAATCCCAAAACCGGCAGGTTGCGCCAGTTGCGGCCGATCATGACCTCCCGCCCAATCGCCGCGACCAGAAGTACCGGCATGGAGAGATCGACTAGCGCGGCCGGGAGCGCTGAAGGGAGAGCCGGCCAAGCACCGGAAACCGCGACCGCGACGCGCCCCAGTATCCAAAGCAGAAAAAGCAGGATCAACGGATAGCCCGTAATCGGCAACCGGCCGGTCCAATTCGGGACGGCCGTCAGCAGGAAGCCGGCAATGACGGCACCTAAAAATCCAAACAACAACTCATGGGCATGCCAGGCAAAGGGATCGAATGCCGTGGGAAGGACCAGATGTCCTTCCAGCATGCCGATCCATAGCACCATCGCGATCGCGGCAAAGGCGGCCCCGCCCAGGAAGAACGGTCGGAAGCCATAGCTGAACAGGGCTAACCCGTTCCAAGCTCGTACAACATTCATAGATCCGGGCATGGCAATTCTACCCTCCGCCGTAAATCCGATCGCGCTCAGGCCGCGGCAGACTATCCGTCTGCGCCATTTCCGTCACCTCCCCCACCGTTCCAAGCCCTTTGCCGGTTCGCTTCGCACGAGAATAGTTGCAAGATATTGCGGGCGCCCGTACGCCCAAGTGACAGAAACCGAAGAACTGGAAAGCATCGTCTTGAGAAAACGGGAAGGTAAGAAAGGGTGGGTCTACCGCACCTATTCTTTGCAGGAAAGCGCGGCTGAATTCGGGGCCGCCCAACCTGTCTTCGCGCTTTGGCAAAGCAAGGCGGATTTCCCGAGTTTGCCGGCCTGGGGCGATTTTGACTTTCGTGACTTCGTCGGATGGCATGCGAACCTGATCCTGTACGAGGTACAACACCAGCCTTTCGATCTGCTTTACCGCATTTGCGGCAGCGGGGCCGCGCAAGCCTATGGCAAGGACCTTACCGGCGAGACGATGCGATCCGGCGCAGCGGACATCCAGGAAGACATAGATCTGGAGTTCTACCGTGAAATGACGACGGAACGGCGTTTCGGCACGTGCGAAGGGTCCGCTTATTGGCGCGGACGCTTCTTCCTGCAGCATGCATTTCTATGTCTACCATTGGCGGAGGACGGGCATGACGTGACGCATTTCCTGACGGCGCTTCATCTGGAAACCATCGAGAAACTGTAATTGCGCCATTACGGTTTAACCGGCGCGGACCTGCTCAAGGAACTTATTCATTTCCGCGCGCAGGACGTCCGATTGTTTGGACAACTCCTGCGACGAGGTCCGGATCTGTTCCGCCGCCTGTCCGGTTTCCGACGCAGCCGAGGTCACGTTATGGATGCTGGAGGAAACTTGGCTGGTGCCTTGCGCCGCCTCGTCCACGTTTCGGGAAATCTCCTGCGTCGCCGCCCCCTGCTCCTCGATTGCGGCGGCAATCGTGGACCCGATCGAGTCGATCTGGCCGATCGTCTGGCTGATCTTCTGAATCGCCTGAACGGAGTCCTGCGTCGCCGATTGAATGCTTTGGATCTGCCCGCTGATCTCTTCGGTCGCCTTCGCCGTTTGGGTTGCCAGGCTCTTCACCTCGGAGGCCACGACCGCAAAGCCCTTGCCGGCATCGCCGGCCCGCGCCGCTTCGATCGTTGCGTTCAAAGCAAGCAGGTTCGTCTGCTCGGCGATATCGGTGATGAGCGCGACCACCTCGCCGATCTTGTCCGCGGCCCGCGCCAGGTTTTGAATCCGGCTGTCAGTGTCGCTGGCATCCTGCACCGCCTGCGCCGCGATTTGCGACGACTGCTGAACCTGTTGGCTGATTTCCAGGATCGACGCGGTCAGTTCTTCCGAAGCGGACCGCACCGTATTCACATTGTTGGACGCATCGCCGGCGGCCGAGGCAACGATGGCCGATTGCTGGCTGGTATTTTCCGCCGCGCCGGTCATTTTTTCCGACGCGACCTGAAGGTCGGACGATGCCGAGGCCAAGGCGCGAACGACGCCGCCCACGCCGGCATCGAATTCATCGGCCATTTTGTGCATGTCGGCGCGGCGCCGCCGTTCCGCTTCCTCGCGCTCCTTCGCGGCGCGTTCGTCGGCCAAACGGGCATTCGCCAGGCCTTCTTTGAAGACCAGCAGCGCCTCGCCCATTTCGGCGATCTCATCCTTGCCGGTGAAATTGATCTCGGTGTCGAGATCGCCGTCCGCAACGGCCCGCGTCGCCTTGGTAAGCTCATCCAGCCTGCGGCCGACATTACGCCCAACATACAACCAGGCGATGGCAAGGGCGACCAGAACGCTGACCGCGACGATGACCGTCAACAGGCGTTTGCTGTTGTCGAAAGCATCGGCAATCGCATCATTGCCGGATCGCACCTCGGCCCTTGCGCCTTCGACAATCGTGTCGACCGCCGTGGAGAAGGCCGCGGAAACCTCGCGTGCCTGTTCCAATGCCGCTGCGGCCCTATCCTTTGCCGCAAGGAAGGATTGGCGCAACTGAACGATGCCCCCCTCGCCTTCCGCGAGCGTGTTGAACGTCTCGGCAACGGCTTTGAGTTCCTCGGCGAATTCCTTGTTCTGCAACTCGCCGATTTCGAACAAGGTTTGCCGAATGGCGAGAAGCAGGGCTTCTTCCAATTCCGCGATCTGGCCCGCGTCGTTCACATTGGCCGTGGTGCTCAGCAGACCGGCCGCCCGGTTCGCATTGGCCTCGATCTTAAGCAGCGTGCCGACTTCCTTCACCAGCGTATTGACCAGCGTTGAGCCGCGCACGGAATTGTCGATCATGAATTGCTGCATGGCGTCGGCAAGTTCCTTGGCCAACGCCGCGCGCTGTTCTTCAAGCTGTGCCCTGAGCGGCCCTTCACGGTCGAGAAGGGCGACGAGATTGCCGGCGCCCGCTGCCGCCAGGAACCCTTCGACGGATGCGGCAATGTCCGGATATTCGTGTTTTTTCGTCAGCTTCACGACCGATGCGGACATCGCTTCCATCACCGCGCCCAAGTCGCCATCCGGCGCACCGGTGGCAACCATGGTGATCGCCTGTCCCATACCGGCCTGCAATTCATACAGCGCCGTCAGGCGCGGCAGGTCTTCGCCGGTCAGTTTGTTGACCGCCTGGACACCGCCAAGGCTGAGCCCCGCCGACCCTTTTCCGACTTCCGCCTGGGCAGCGGACAGGACCGGCGCAATCTTCTCAAGCAACGTGTTGTGGACCTGTGCAACGCCGACGGTCGCGTCGCGCAACTTCGTTTCCGCGGCAAGCCCGGCATTCACTTCGTCATGCAGCGTGCTGATCACAGACCCGAAACGGTCGACCAGCCCGGTCAGTTCGCCTTGCCCGTCATCGTTCCCGGACAAAGCATTGAGCCGCCCGATCAAATCGGTGATGGCAGATAGACGGTCCTTGAGTTCGGCGTGGGTATTGTCACTGACCGCGATGCTGGCCGCCGTTGAAAGACTTGGCGCGGCGGCGGAAAGTTCCGCGCTGCCCCGCGCCAGTTCCAGCGCCGTTTCCATTGTCGGAATAGAGCGTTCCGTAACCGACGAAAAACTGCCCTGAACCGTGTCGAAACCCTTCAAAGCGACGACACCCGCCGCGATCGTCAAAACCGTCACTGTGCCAAATGCCAAGAAAAGTCGGCCCTTGATCCGGTCCAGCCCCCCGATACGCCCAACCATTGCATTTCCTCCATGTCGGCCACAGCACGCTTCCCCGACGCAGTGTCCGACCGTCGACCATTTTTATGTTTATTGGCCCAATTGTTACAGTGCGCCAAAGTGCAGCGACTATTCTAAAGTACGAATCTGCTAATTAATTGTAAACTTTTCATTGATGTTGTGACGAAAGCTGCAATATCGCCCCACGGCACCCTTCAATTCCGCGCCAAGCGCCGAATTTCGTTGGGATATCCCCCCACAAGCATATGACTGACATCCCTTTCCGGCGCGGATAGTCTGCCGGCAATACGCCCATAAAGGGCATACAGAATCAGAACGAAACGCCAGGGAGAGAAACATGTTCGGTATAGGGTCGTCGGTCGCCATCGTGACCGGTGCGGGGCAAGGCAACGGGGCCGCCATCGCACGGGGTTTGGCCAAATCAGGAGCAGCCGTCGCCCTGGCGGATATCAACGAAGCCGCCGTGACCGCCGTGGCGCAAGACATTGTAACCGCCGGCGGGACAGCCTTCGCGCAGCGCTTGGACGTTACCGACGCGGGTGCCGCCCAGGATTTCGCCCAGGCGGCCCGTGAAGCGCTTGGCCCGGCCAAATTGCTGGTAAACAATGCCGGCGTCATCCACCGCACGCCGATCGATGAAGCGGCGCATCCCGACGACTGGGCGCGGACCTTCGCGGTCAACGTGGACGGCACGCGGCATATGGCGCGCGCGTTTCTGGACCAGCTGATCGAAACGAAAGGCAGCATCGTCAATCTGGGATCGATCATGTCGGTCACATCGGGACCGGGTCTGACGGCCTATGCCGCCAGCAAGGGCGCGGTCAGCCAGTTCACCAAGGCGCTCGCCGCCGAACTGGCCCCGAAGGGCGTGCGCGTGAACGCGCTGCTGCCCGGCGTCATCGCCACCCCCATGACCCAGGCGACCCGCGACAATCCGGACGCCATCGCCCGGTTCCTGGCGCATACCCCCATGGGCCGTGTCGGCGAGCCGGAGGAATTGGTCGGCCCGATCCTCTTCCTCGCCTCGGACGCCGCCAGCTACGTCACCGGCGCCTTGCTGCCGGTGGATGGCGGATATCTCACGCTTTAGGGAATGACAGGCCGTCCCCAATCGCACTGGCGGAAGCGACGCATTTATCCGCGGTGTCCGCATCGATAAGACGGGCGAGAATCCAGCGCGACAGGTCGACGCCAGCCAGGCATCCGGCGGCGGTGGCGATATTGTCCGTGTCGTGCAGCACGAAGGGCTCTTCCACCGGCACCGCCCCCAGATCGCGCAAATGGCCGACCGCCGTCGGATAGGTCGTCGCTGTGCGGCCCGTCAGCAAACCGTTCGCCGCCAGGATCAACGCGCCCGAACATTGCGAACCGACCAACTGCCGTTCGGGATCGAGCGCCAGTGTTTCCAGATAGCCCTCATCCTTCATCAAGGTCCGGGTCAAGGGGCCGCTGGCATGGATGACCGCATCGCAAGTGCGGGCGTCCGCTATACCGCCATGCGTTTTCGTCTCCAGCCCGGCGGCGGAGAGATGCATCGGCGCCGTGCCCAGGATCTTTACCGACCAGCCATCAGGCGCCCTGTCCGGAAACATCGTGACGGGCCGGTTCAGCAGATCCCAATGCAGGAAAAGGTCTATGTCCGTAAACCCGTCGAAAATCACCAAACCGATCTTCGCCATATCCTTACCCTCCGTTTTCCGCCGGTTATAGAGTGAGGGTGCCCATCGCCGACGGCAACCGTGTTGTGACCGGCACCGTCTCGACCGCCTTGCAAGCCCCATTCCCCATGTGCTGCACTGCGGTCAACAAATCAGCATTCGCGCCTCTCAGAGATAGTGCACGAAGCAAGAAATCGGGATGGAAACAGCGATGGCGGCCACTTCTTACGACTGCGACGTTCTTGTGGTGGGATCCGGCGCCGGCGGCCTGGCTTCTGCCGTCTGTGCTGCGCATCGCGGTCTGAAGGTCCTCGTCGTCGAGAAGGAGCCGGTATTCGGCGGCACCTCCGCCCGGTCCGGGGGCTGGATGTGGATTCCTTGCAACGCGCCGGCGAAACGCGCGGGGATCGAAGACAGCGTCGAGAAGGCGACCACCTACCTCAAGCACGAGGCGGGGGAGCATTACGACGAGGCCCGCGTCCAGGCCTTCCTGGAAGCAGGGCCAAAGGCGGTCGACTTCTTCGAACAAAAGACCAGTCTGCAATTCGACCTGGGCCCCACCTTCGCCGACTATCACCCGACTGCGCCGGGCGGGATGGACGCCGGGCGCTCGATTGTCGCGCGTCCCTTTGACGGCCGTGAATTGGGGCCTGAAATCAAACGTCTGCGTCCGCCGCTGGCGGAAATTACCTTCGTCGGCATGATGATCGGTACGGGCAAGGAATTGCTGCATTTCTTCAATGTGACGCGCTCGCCCATCTCGGCCTTCTTCGTCGCCAAATTACTGCTGAAATTCGGGCGGGATCTGCTGTTCCACGGCCGGTCCATGCGGCTGATGAACGGCAACGCACTGGTGGCGCGGCTGGCGAAATCGCTGTTCGACAAAGGCGGGGAAATATGGACCCGCGCGCCGGTGAAGCAATTGATCAAGGATGATGACGGCCGGATCACCGGCGCCGTTCTGCACACCGTCAAAGGCACGGTCGAAGTGCGTGCCGCCAAGGGCGTCGTGCTGGCCGCCGGCGGTTTCCCGCAGGACCCCGTCCGCCGGAAAGCACTGTTTCCGCATGCACAAAGCGGGCACGAACATGCCTCCCCAGCGCCGCCGGGCAATACCGGCGACGGCTTGCGGCTGGGCGAGGATGTCGGCGCGACCGTGGACGACACCCTTCCGAATTCCGCTGCCTGGGTTCCGATTTCCCGCCCCGTGCGCCCGGACGGCACATTGGGCACATTTCCGCATTTCGTCGACCGCTCGAAGCCCGGCGTCATCGCGGTCACGCGGTCTGGCAAGCGGTTCTGCAACGAGGCGAACAGCTATCACGATTTCGGCCAATCGATGACCAAGCGCTGCACCGAGGAAGGCGGTGAGATCTGCGCCTTTTTCATTTGCGATCATCGGACCCTGCGCAAATACGGGCTTGGCTATGTAAAGCCCGCGCCGGTGCCTTACGAGCATCACATCAAGAAAGGCTATCTGTTCCGCGGCAGGACCCTGGCCGAACTAGGCGAACAGATCGGCGTCGACCCGGCCCAATTGACCAAGACGGTCGAGGGCTTCAACGGTCCGGCACGGCAAGGCGACGACCCGGAATTCGGCCGCGGTACAACCGCTTACAATCGTTCCCTGGGGGATCCGGACCACAAGCCCAACCCCTGCGTCGCCCCGATAGAAACCGGGCCTTTCTACGCGGTGAAACTCGTGATGGGCGATCTTGGCACCTATGCCGGTCTGCGCTGCAACGAAAACGCCCAGGTTCTGGACGATTCCGGCAAGGCCATCGCCGGGCTCTATGCCGCCGGGAACGACGCGGCCAGCATCATGGGCGGCAACTATCCGGGCGGCGGCATCACGCTCGGCCCGGCGGTGGCGTTCGGTTATATCGCGGCGCGCCATATGTCGGGCGGGAACGACTGAGGCAACGGGGCTTGGCGGCAATTTTTGGCGCCTTGGACAACAGTGCTGTTCCGGGTGAATCCCCGTTCATTAATTTGACATCCCGGCGGTCCACTTCATACTCTCGATCAAAGGGCCGGCCGCTTAGGAACAAGGCTCGAATAAGCGGATAGCCGAATAGATCCGAACAACTCAGACATCCCGAGGGAGGGAACCAAATGAAGAAGTTCATTCATGCTCTCATGTTGTCCGCACCGCTGGTGCTGGCCGGTAACGTCGCCGCGCAAGCGGACGAATTCATCCGCATCGCCTCCGGCCCGTCCGGCGGCAGCTGGTACCCGCTGGGCGCCAAAATGGCGGAAATCTTCAACGACATCGACGGTCTCGCCGTCTCCAACGGTCCCGGCGGCGGCGTCGGCAACGTGCTGGACGTCAACAACAAGGAAGCGGAAATCGGCTGGACCTATGGCCACACCGCCTATGACGGCCTGAAGGGCAATGCCCCGGTCTTCAAGGAAGCGAACCCGAATATCCGCCATCTGGCGACGCTCTACCCCGCCGCCATCCAGACCGCGGTTCCGAAGGATTCCGATATCCAGGGCTACGGCGATCTGAAGGACAAGAACCTCAGCCCCGGCAAGCTGACCTGGTCCGGCTATGCGGCCGCGCAGCTTATCTTCAGCAAATACGGCTACACCGTTGACGACGTGAAGAACGCGGGCGGCACGGTGCACCATGTCGGTTATTCCGACTCCGTCTCGCTGATGAAGGACGGCCATATCGACGCCTATACCGCGTTGACCAGCTTCCCGCAGGCGACCTTCCTGGACCTGGAATTCAGCCCCGGCATCCGCTTCCTGCCCGTCGACAAGGACGTGTTGGACGGCATCCGCAAGGAAAACCCCGGTTACATCCAGGTCGACCTTTCGGGCGAGCAGTACAAGTCGCTCGAAGGCAAGACGGTTCCGACCCTGGGCGCCGTGACCATCATGGTCGTGAATGCGGACGTGCCGGATGACGTTGTCTACGAAATCACCAAGGCGCTGTGGGAACACCATGCCGACCTGGCCCAGGTGAAAGACGTCTGGAACACCGTGAAACTTGAGAACGCCTTGCTCGGCGCCGCGCTGGACGTGCATCCGGGCGCCAAGCGCTATTATGACGAAAAGGGCGTAAAATAAGCCGACCAGGCTTTTTATTGAAGCGCAGGAAAGGTTCCGGGGCCTCACGCCTCGGGACCTTTCGCCTTCAAAAGACACGCTTTTTCCCGACATTCCGGGCCGGGACTCACGCCAGGCCTTTATTCAATGCGAAGTTTTGATCCGACATGACCGATACGACCAGCACAGCACCTGAAGCAGACGCGGAAGCGCTCAACTACGACGAGGTCCGCGAATATTCGGTCTTGGAAACCGCGTTGATGCGGCGCGGCTTCGACGTGATCAAATGGTTGGCGGTCGTCGTTTCGGCCATCGCCATCTCGCTTGCGCTTTTCCACCTGTTCATCGCGCTGTTCGGTACGCCCGAGTCACGGGCATTCCGGTCCACGCATCTGACCGGCATGATGGTTCTCGCCGTTCTGCTTTATCCGCTCGGCCGGGAAAAATGGTCGATCCGGCCGACGACCCCGGTGCAATGGGGATTGTTCGGTTTGGACCTTTTGATGGTCGTGGCCATCCTCGGCGTGCAGGTCTACACGCTGTACGACCTGGATGCCTTCAATCAGCGGGAAGGCGCGCTGATCACCTCGGATCTTTGGGTCGGTGCCTTGCTGATCGCCCTGGTCATGGAAACGACGCGGCGCGCGGTCGGCATACCGATGGTGCTGGTGACCCTGTTCTTCGTCGCCCATACGCTCTACGCCAATTATTTCTTCGGGTTCCTTTACGGGCCGCCCACTTCGTTCAAGAAATACATGGATATCGTCTTCATCCGGTCGGAAGGCATCTTTGGGATTCCGATCTCTGTGGCGGCGACCTATATCGTGCTGTTCATTATCTTCGGCGCCGTTCTGATTCGGACGGGCGCGGGGCGCATGTTCATCGATTTGGCCATCGCGCTGACCGGGCACCGGACCGGCGGCCCCGCCAAGGCCTCCGTCGTGGCCAGTGCATTCCTGGGCACCGTTTCCGGTTCCGCCGTCGCCAATGTGGTGACCACCGGTTCCTTTACCATTCCGCTGATGAAGAAACTGGGATACCGGTCGAAATTCGCCGGCGCGGTCGAGGCCTGTGCCTCGTCCGGCGGGCAGATCACGCCGCCGATCATGGGGGCCGCCGCCTTCATCATCGCTGAATTCATGCGGGTCAGCTATTTCACCGTGATCATCGCCGCGATCATCCCGACGCTGCTGTACTTCGCGACCATCTACTTCATGGTCGATATCGAAGCGGAGAAGGACGGCATCAAACGGCTGGACCGACGGACGCTGCCGAAGGTCTGGCATGTGCTGAAACACGGTTGGCACCAGTTGCTGACGCTGGGTGTCCTGCTCGCCCTGCTGGGCATGGGCTATTCGCCGATGATGTCCGCCTTCTGGGCCATCGTCGCGCTTGTCGCGCTCAGCTTCCGCGACCCGCTGACACGCATGAGCCCGGTGGATCTTCTGGCCGCGCTTGAATCAGGCGTGCGCGCGGCCATGCCGGTCACCGTGGCCTGCGGCTGCGCCGGGATCATCATCGGGTCCATCTTCGTGTCCGGCCTGGGCCTGAAATTCACCAATGAGGTCATAGGCCTGGCGGACGGCAATCTGTTCATCCTTCTGACCCTGACCGGCATCGCCGCGATCATCCTGGGCATGGGTATGACGACGACCGCGGTCTATATCACCGTCGCCGCGCTGATCGTCCCCTCTCTGATCCAGATGGATGTCACGCCGATGGCGGCGCATATGTTCGCCTTCTATTTCGGCGTCGTGTCCACGATCACGCCGCCGGTGGCATTGGCTTCCTTCGCCGCGGCCGCCATTGCGGGGTCGAGACCGATGGAAACGGCCGTGGAATCCGCGCGCATCGGCATCGCCAAATATCTGGTCCCCTTCGCCTTCGTCTATAACCCGGCCTTGCTGTTCGAAGGACCGATCTGGCTGACCATCCTTTCCGGCATCCTGGCCTTCATAAGCCTATGGGGCCTGTCCGTGGTGCTGGAAGGCTGGTTCCGCGGGCGGATCAGTCCCGTGACCCGGGGCGGCCTCATCGTGCTTTCGCTGATGGCCCTGATGCCGCCGATGGACGATGTGATCCCGGGCATCCCGGGCTTCATTCTTCCGGTTCTGGGGGCCGCCGGAATCGTCCTGTTCACTTTCGCCCGCCAAAAGATGCCGGAGACCGCACGATGAAACTCTCAACCCTCTTCATCGGCCGTCCTGTTTATTGGATCCTGGCCCTCGCCATCATTGCCGCGCTGGCTGTCCTCGGCGCGAACCAGATGCATGTCAGGCATTTCGTGTCCTTCCAATTCATCATTCTGGGCATAGCGATCGCCGCGGTCGCCATCGTGTTGGCCGTCTACAAACCGGGCGAACGGGCGACGCGGGAACCCCTGGATCCCGAGGACGACGCCTAGGTTTTTCCGATCCGGAACCGGACACCTATCCTTGCCAAAGCCTGCCGGCGCCGTGCCGGCGGGGTGTTTCGGTATGACCACCCTTTCCCTGAAAATATGTGATTTTGGATAGACGAGGCCCGGCATGCCGCCGGAAATCCGAGAGAATGATTGACGTTCGCGAAATTGTTATTCTAATATATTAGTGTAACAACCCGGCAAAACACCATCGCCGCGCTTGTGCGTGGCCATAAGGGATCGGGTCCACCAATGGGAGGTACTAATGAAATTCGGTAAATCGCTGGCTTTGGGGACAGCTCTTCTGCTCGCCTCGCTGTCGACACAAACAATCGCGGCGGACTTCACCTTGAAATTGGGTTCCGTCCTGTCACCGACCGACCCGCTGCAGATCGCGGCGGAAGGATTCAAGAAATCGGTCGAGGAAAAATCAGGTGGCCGGATCGAAGTCCAACTGTTTCCCAGTTCCCAATTGGGCGACACGCAGGACATGATGGATCAGGCTGCGGCGGGCGCCAATGTGGGGACCTTCGTCGAAGCCTCGCGCGTTTCCGTCTTCGTGCCCGAGTTCAACGTCCTGGTCGCGCCTTATGCATTCTCGGACGTGAGTGAACTGGCTGAATTCGTCGAGTCCGACACCTTTGCTTCCTGGAATGAAAAACTGAAGGAAAAGAGCGGCCTGACCCTGCTGTCCTTCAACTGGTACCAGGGCGCGCGCCACATGCTGACCAAGAAGCCGATCGCCAAGCCGGCCGATCTGAACGGCGTCCGTGTCCGCACCATCGGTCAGCCCTTGTGGGTGGAAACGATCAACGCCATGGGCGCTGTCGCGACGCCGCTTCCCTGGGCGGAGGTCTATCCCTCCCTGCAAACCGGTGTGATCGACGGCGCGGAAGCGCAGCCCTCGGCGATCTGGGGCGCGAAACTCTATGAGGTGATCAAGAACGTCACCCTGACCAAGCATATCTTCCTGATGAGCGGCATGCTGGTTTCCGACGACTGGCTGAAATCCTTGCCGGCGGACCTGCAAACCATCGTCACGGAAGAATCCAAGCGTTGGGGCGCAAGCGCGCTGAAGTCCAATGTCGACGGCGCGGAAAAGATCTTCAACGACATCCGCGCAACCGGCGTCGAGGTTACGGCGATCGACATCGCGCCGTTCCGCGACGCCGTCAAACCGGTTTGGGACAAGCTGGAACTGACCGACCTTGTCGCCGAAGTGCAGAAGACACTCGGCAACTAAGACAAAACTCCTGTTCAACGGGGTACGGGTAAAGGACGGCCGTTCCGGCCGGTCTCATGGTAGACTGGACCGGGACGGCCGTCTTTTTACGAGATTTCTTCTTCACGTCTTCTGCAAATCTTCTGCAAATCTTCTTCAGGGGGGAGGACCAATCGTGAAAAAAGCCTTGGCGCTGCTGCGGCGCATAGAACTCTATACGGCCATGTTGCTGTTGGCCGTAATCGTCGCCGTCGTCCTGGCCGGTACGATCGGGCGGTATGGCGGGCATCCGGTCATCTGGTCCGATGAAGTGGCCCAGGCCCTGTTCGTTTGGCTTGCCATGCTGTCCGCGGACCTGACCCTGCAGCGTTCCGGTCATTTCCGGATCAATGCCTTGATCGGCCTTTTGCCGGAAACGCCCCGGTTTTTGCTCGACCTCGCCATCAAGCTCGTCATCGCCGCCCTGCTTGTGATGCTGGTCTATTACGGGGCGATCCTGGCGAAGGTGTTTCACCCGCGTCCCCTGCCGATGACGGGTGTCCCCTCTTCCTATGCCGGCGCGGCCCTGCCTGTCGCTTACGGCCTGATGCTGATTACCGCGGTAGAGCAAATCATCGACCACATCCGCCACAAAGGTACGGTCGAACCGGATGTATTGGATGTAATGTGATGATCGGAACCATCGCCGCCCTTTTCTTCATCGGCCTCGCCATCGGCATTCCGGTCGCCTTCGCCCTGGGTCTGTCGACGCTGCCGCTGTTTCTTTTCGCCGACTATATGCCGATGACCGTCGCCATGCAGCGCATGTACGGGGCGACACAGTCCTTCCCGCTATTGGCCGTGCCGTTCTTCATTCTGGCCGGCAATCTGATGAACAATGTCGGTATTACCGACCGTCTATTGCGCTTTGCCCGCCTTCTGACCGGCTGGATGATCGGCGGCTTGGCCCAGGTTTCCATTGTCCTCAGCGCCTTGATGGGCGGCATTTCCGGGTCCGCCGTCGCCGACGCCGCCATGGAATCCCGCCTGTTGGGCGACGCCATGTACAAACGCGGCTACGACAAGGGCTTCACGGCGTCGGTCATTGCCTTTTCCTCTGTCATCACCTCGACCATCCCGCCCAGCATTGGGCTGATCCTGTTCGGTTTCATCAGCGAGGTTTCCATCGGCCGCCTTCTGCTGGGCGGCGTCGTCCCCGGAATCCTGATGACCCTGGTTCTGATCGCTGTTACCTCTATCATTGCGCGCCATAAAGGGTACGAGCCCGACCTGCCCGAAAAACCCACTCTACGGGAATTGGGGAAAAGCTTCGTCGAGTGCCTTTGGGCTTTGATGTTCCCGGTCTTTCTGTTGATCGGATTCCGGTTCGGATTCTTCACCGCGACCGAGGCCGGCGCGATCGTCGTGGTCTACGCCCTTGTCATCGGACTGTTCGTCTATCGCGAACTGACCTGGGACGGCCTGATCGGCGCCATGCGTGAATCCGTATTCGATATCGGCATGGTGATGCTAATCATCGTGATGGCGGCCGTATTGGGCCATGCCCTGACGGTGGAACAAGCGCCCAGCGCCATCACCGGTTTTCTGGCCAGCCTGCCGGGCGAGAAATACCTGACCTTGTTCGTGGTGCTGGCCCTGGTCTTCATCGCGGGCACCGTGATGGAAGCAACCGTCAACGTCCTGTTGGTGACGCCGTTGGTCCTGCCGTCCCTCGTCCATGTCGGTTTCGATCCGGTGCATATGGGCGTTGTGATGATCATCCTGGTCTCGCTGGGCGGGAACACGCCGCCCGTCGGGGTCATCATGTATACCGTTTGCGGCATCCTGAAATGCAGCTTCGGCGAATTCGTGAAATGGTCGTGGCCCTATATCGCCGCGATGGTAGGATTGATCGCGGCCCTGGCCCTGATCCCGGACCTGGTCCTGTTCCTGCCCAACCAATTGATGTGATCCGACCAATCGATATGACAACGCGGCCAGACGCTCCTTCTTCAGATCCGATATTCCGGCGCTTGTCGGATGCCCGCGCGGTACTGGGCGAAAGCCCGGTCTGGGATGCATCCGCCAATGCCGTCTGGTGGGTCGATATCGACGGCAGCAAGGTTTTCAGGACCGATGCGGACACCGGCGCGACACGGGTTTGGCCAACGCCTGAATTCGCCGGCTGCGTTGCTGTTTCGTCCACCGGTCAGGTTGTTATCGGCATGGAGACCGGCCTGTTCCTGTTGAATGTCGATACGGGCGCTTTCACCCGGGTCGTGGACCTTGAGCGGAAAGGCGTCCGATTCAACGATTCCACCGTCGACAAGCACGGCAATCTTTGGGCCGCGATCATGGATGTCGACAACATCCAAACGATCGGCACGCTGTTCCGGATTACACCGGCATTCGCGGTCACAGAGGTCATGTCCGGCTTCATCACGCCGAACGGACTGGCCGTCGACGCCGCAAGGGGCCGCCTTTACGTTTCCGACTCGCACGCCACGGTTCAGACGGTTTGGTGGCATCCGATCGACCTCGACAGCGGCGCGGTCGGGGAACGGCACAGCTTCTTTCCGATGCACGATCACAGCGGCAGGCCGGACGGCGCCACCTTGGATGCGGAGGGAAACTATTGGATCGCCGGTGTCGGCGGGTCCACCTTGTACAAGCTGGATCCGGACGGAAACCGTCTGGCGGCGATAGAAACCCCGATGCCCGCCCCGACCAAACCTGCTTTCGGGGGGCCGGACCTCAACCGTATTTTCCTGACATCGAAGACCGATGAAAACGGCATGGATGGCGGATTTCTGACCGTCGCCGACACGTCTGAAAGCGGCAGCGCGGTGACAATGTTCGGGCTTTCCGCCGACGCCTCGAAAAACTACTCGGCGGTTGTCGGGAAATGATCCGGGAACAGTTCCTTCAAGGTTTCCAGCCGCGCCAAGGTGCCCGAAAGATGTTCCCGCATGGCATCCTTCACCTCTTCGGCGCGCGATTCCCGGATCATGTCGATGATCTTGGTATGATCGGCGATCACGCGTTCAGGCTTTCTTTCGCCCTGGGCCTGCAGATGAAGCCGGCGGAGGCGGTCGAGCGGACCGCTGCGGGATTCCACAAGATCATGCAGTCCCTGTTTGTTCGCGGCGATGAAAAGTCCGCGATGGAATTGCTTGTCGAGCCGGTCGAACTCCTCCAACTCCCGGTCGCGCGCCAGAACCCACTCCATCCGCGCAAGGCTTTCCTGCGCCGCGTCGATCTTGCTTTTGTCCGGATCGGCGGCAAGCAGGGCGACGATCTCCGTTTCAAGCGCCGTGCGCAGGAATTGGCATTCACGCACAAGGCCGTCGTCGATCAGCGTCACCACCGTCTTCGATTGCGGAAAAATATCCAGAAGGCCTTCAGCTTCCAGCCGCTGGATCGCGTCACGCAACGGCGTCTGGCTTACCCCGTAATAGGCCGACAATTCCTGCCGCGACAAACTGCTGTTCGGCGGAAGGTCCAAAGAAACGATGCGTTTACGCAAGTCCGCATAGACTTGGTCTGCAAGGGGTGTTCTTTTATCCCCCATCCATCGTTTTCCGCTGGCATTCATTTTCATCTCACCGAAGACTTGTCGGATTCATGCTGGCCCACCCAGCAATCCACCAAGGGCAACATACACATGCATTTGCGAAGTGAAAACTAATATATTAATATCATAACATCGAATCAACCCTGGCCATCTCATTGGAATCGGTAACGATTGACGGGATGGCCACCGACGCCGGAAAAACCGGCCGCGACCGACTTGGGAGGAAGTAAGCAGGCATGGCAAAGACCAAAGAAACGCTCCGCAGCGCGCGGTGGTTTGCGCCCGACGATCTACGGTCATTCGGACACCGGTCCCGCATGATGCAGATGGGATACGATCCGGAAGATTGGACCGGCCGCCCGGTGATCGCGATCGTCAATACCTGGTCGGACGCACAGCCCTGCCATGCCCATTTCAAGCATCGGGTCGAAGATGTGAAGCGCGGCGTGCTTCAGGCCGGTGGCTTCCCAATGGAATTGCCCGCCCTTTCGCTGTCCGAAAGCTTCGTGAAACCGACCACGATGCTCTACCGCAATATGCTGGCGATGGAGACCGAGGAACTGCTGCGGTCCCACCCCGTCGACGGGGCGGTCCTGATGGGCGGTTGTGACAAGACAACCCCGGGCCTGGTTCTAGGGGCGATCAGTGCAGGCCTGCCGAGCATCTATTTGCCGGCCGGGCCCATGTTGCGCGGAAACTACAAGGGAGAATATCTGGGGTCGGGTTCCGACGCCTGGAAGTACTGGGACGAAAGACGCGCCGGCAATATCTCCGACAAGGAATGGGTCGGTATCGAAGGCGGCATCGCGCGGTCCTACGGCCATTGCATGACGATGGGAACCGCATCGACCATGACCGCCATCGCCGAGGCCCTGGGCCTGACCCTGCCGGGCGCCAGTTCCATTCCCGCCGCCGACGTCAACCATATCCGGATGTCGACCCAGACCGGACGCCGGGCCGTCGAAATGGTGTGGGAAGACTTGGTTCCCTCGGAAATCCTGACCCCCGCCGCCGTGCAAAACGCCGCCGTCGTGGCGATGACCATGGGCTGTTCGACCAACGCCGTCATCCATTTGGTCGCCATGGCGCGCCGGGCCGGTGTGGACTTCACGATGGACCATCTCGATGCGCTGGGCCGCAGCACGCCCGTCCTGGCCAATGTCCGCCCAAGCGGCGACAAATACCTGATGGAAGACTTCTACTATGCCGGCGGCATCCGTGCGCTGATGGCCTCCCTCGGCGACAAGCTGGACCTGACGGCGAAAACCGTCGCGGGGATAACGCTGGGCGAAGGAATAGAAGGCGCGGAAGTCATCAACGACGATGTCATCCGCCCGATCACCAACCCGGTCTATCACGAAGGCGCCCTGGCGGTGCTGAAGGGCAACCTTGCGCCGAACGGATGCGTCATCAAACCGTCGGCCTGTGCCGAACATCTTCTGGTCCATGAAGGACGAGCCATTGTTTTCGACAGCTATCCGGAAATGAAGAAGGCCGTGGACGACCCGGATCTGGATGTCACCGAGAACGATATCCTCTGCCTGCGCAATGCCGGTCCGCAAGGCGGCCCCGGCATGCCGGAATGGGGAATGCTGCCGATCCCCACCAAGCTGGTGAAAAAAGGCGTTCGGGACATGCTGCGCCTGTCGGACGCCCGGATGAGCGGCACAAGCTACGGCGCCTGCATCCTGCATGTGGCGCCGGAATCCCATATCGGGGGGCCGCTGGCCTTCTTGAAAACCGGCGACATCATTCGTGTCGACGTCCCCAACCGGTCGATCGACATGCTGGTCGACGAGGATGAACTGGCCCGCCGCAGGGCGGCCTGGGTCGCCCCCAAACCCTATTTTGGGCGGGGTTATGGCCATGCTTTCGCGAAACACGTAAAACAAGCCGATGAAGGCTGCGACTTCGATTTCCTGGAAACGGGATTCGGGGAACCGGTTCCGGAACCTGACATTTTCTAGCCAAGACAACATCCCGAAACATCGGGATAACGGGGAAGAAGCAATGAATCCAGAAACCCGAGAAAAGCTATCCGCGGTCTCCTGCGCGACACTGACGACCGCGTTGTTCAAACGCGGATTGCGCAATGTCTTCATCCAGAATGTCCGCCCGATCGCCGCGAAAGAGCGGAACATGGTCGGCCCCGCCTTCACCCTGCGCTATATTCCCGCGCGTGAGGACCTGAACCCGATCACGGTTTTCCAAAACCCGGAACATCCGCAAAGGGCGGCCATCGAACAATGTCCCGAAGGCCATGTAATGGTTATCGACAGCAGACAGGACCCGCGGGCGGCATCGGCCGGGGACATTCTGATCCGCCGCCTGATGAAACGCGGCGGGGCCGGCATCGTCACCGATGGCGGTTTCCGCGACAGTCCCACGATCGGCACGCTGGATATTCCGGCCTATCAACAGCGCCCGTCTTCGCCGACGAACCTGACCTTGCATCAGGCCATCGACTTCAACCTTCCGATCGGCTGCGGCGGCGTTCCGGTCTTTCCCGGCGATATCGTCGTCGGTGACGGGGAAGGCGTCGTCGTGATCCCCGCCGGTATCGCCGATGAAATCGCCAATGAAGCCCATGAAATGACGGCTTTCGAGGATTTCGTGACGGAGCAGGTCATGGCGGGCCGGTCGATCATCGGTCTCTATCCGCCGACCCAGGAACAAACCTTGACCGACTTCGCCGCTTGGCGGGAAAAGACCGGGCGCTGAAGGTCACCTCATCGGGTGCCCTTTCGGAACAATACGCGTGCGACAACCGGGCCCACTTGTGTGGGCCCGGCCATTTCCGTGTATATACGTTAGTTGACGACGATATACCGAGCCCCGTGAATTGATCGGCTTTTTTGCTGCAGCGGCAATGCCGCCCCCCATGCCGTCAAATCGCGGGCGCCCCCTAACTGCGCGGGCCAACACCATATGACGGACGATTCCATACGCTCCAACGGGTCGGAAGCGAAATCGGGCGCGGACCTGACGCTGCGGGGACTGAAAACCTTCGTGGCGGTCGAGGAAACCCGCACGATCGGCGGCGCGGCGGAACGGATCGGCAGCAGTCCATCCAGCGTCAGTCAGCAAATCACCGCCTTGGAACAGGCGGTCGGCGCAAAGCTGTTCGACCGGCGCGGGCGGCCGATCACCCTGACACCGGCCGGGCAGGTCCTGCGCCGGCACGCCCACAAGATTCTGGAAACCGTCGCGGAAGCACAGACGGAATTAGCCGAATTGAACCTGACGGCCCTGCCGAAACTGAACCTTTCGATTATCGACGATTTCGACGTTACCCTGACGCCGGCGCTTGTATCCCGGCTTCAGGCCCAATTCCGGAACTGCTTCGTCAGCGCGTCCTCGGGCCGATCCGACGCAATGATCCAGGAACTGGTCAGCCGCCGATCCGATATCGCGATCGCCGCAATCCTGCCTGAGGATGCCGGCGCATATTGGGCAACCCCGCTTCTGCGTGAGAATTACTTCATGATCTGCGCCAAGGGCGTCATCGATCCGGACCGGGAACTGCTGCCCCAACTCGCCGCTTTGCCTTTTGTGCAATTCTCGGAGGAAACCCATACCGGCCAGCAGATCACGCAACATTTGCGGCGGGTCCGGTTCAACCCGTCACGGCGTTTCGCCTTCGACTCGTCGCGGTCGGTTTACGCATCCGTCGTACAATCGGGCGGTTGGGGTTTGACCTCACCGTTGAACATGTTGGATGCCGAAAGGTTCGCCCCCTATATCGACATGCTCCATATGCCCTTCCCGGCCTTGTCCCGGCGCATCTGGCTGATCGCCCGGTCGGACGAATTGGGTCGCCTGCCGGAACGGCTGGCGACCGATTGCCGTCGCATCATCAACCGGCAGACGATAAGCCGGATCGTGGAAATCGCGCCTCACCTGTCGAATACGATCGAAGTCCTGCACGAATAGGACGGCGTGCCGATGTGGTACCCCTGTGTCAGGCCGAACACGCATCCCCGAAGGCCGACACCACCCGGCCGATATCCTCGGCACTGACATCCAAATGCGCGACCAGCCGGATTCTGCTGCTGCGGCTGGAAATCTGTACGCCGCGTTCCAGCAAGGCCGACGGCAAGCGCGCCACCAGGCTATCCGATAGATCGACAAAGACCATGTTCGTATTGCAGGCCACGACATCGAGCCCGTCGACATCCAAACCGGCAAGGCCGTCGGCCAATTGCGAGGCATGCAGATGGTCTTCCGCCAAACGGTCGATATTGTTTTCCAAAGCATAAAGACCGCAGGCCGCGATGACGCCCGCCTGCCGCATCGCCCCGCCGAGCATCTTCCGGATCCGGCGTGCCTTGGCGACCAAATCCTCGGACCCGACCAGAACCGACCCGACCGGCGACCCCAATCCTTTCGACAGGCACACCGAGACAGTATCGAAATAGGCCGCGATTTCGGCCGGCTGAACGCCCAAGGCAACAGCCGCGTTCATCACCCGGGCCCCATCCAGATGGGTGTTCAGCTTCGCTTCCCGTGCAATGCCGGTCGCCTGGGCCATATAGTCCATGGAAAGCGGCATGCCGTTATGGGTATTCTCCAACGACAGAAGGCGCGTCACCGGCAAATGCGGGTCCGGCATTTTCACCGCTGCCTTGATCGCTGCCAGCGGCATTTCCCCGGCATCGTTCGTCGGGATCGGATAGGCGGCGACGCTGCCGAGGACCGCCGTCCCCATCGCCTCGTAAGTCACGATGTGATAGCCGGTCCCGATGATGTATTCCTCCCCCCGGCCGCAATGCGCCATGACCGCCGCCAGGTTCGACTGCGTGCCGCTGGGAAACAGAACCGCCGCCTCCTTGCCCATCAGGTCCGCCGCCTTCGCCTCCAGCGCGTTCACCGTCGGGTCGTCGCGATAGACGTCGTCGCCCACCGGTGCCGAAGCGATCGCGTCATACATGCCCTGCGACGGCCTGGTCACCGTGTCACTGCGAAGGTCGATGATCCGGTTCGCACCGGAAAAGGCGGCCGGACGGTCCGACGAAGCGGCGGGATAGGTCATTCTTCAGCTCCAATGGCGGGACAAATGGGATTACGGATTTGCCGTATCCTATGTACGCTTGTGCTGCAAACGCTTTGCAGGCAAAGCTCCGTTGACCGCGGGCTCAGGGAGTGCCGGCCGTGAGTAGATCCGGCGCCGGCAGGTAATCCTGGATGTCCACATCGTCGACCTGATGCGGTTCCAGGAACTGGTCCGCATATTTCCGCCAAACGCCAGAGCGCAGGAAGAGGTCGAACAGATCCGCGTCGATATGCTGGTCCTTGACCATGAAGCTCATGATGCGAAGCGACTCGCTGAGGGTCTTCGCCTTCTTGTATGGCCGGTCCGCGGCGGTCAGCGCCTCGAAGATATCGGCGATGGCCATGACGCGTGCCGGCACCGACATTTCGGATTTCGTCAAACCGCGCGGATAGCCGGTCCCATCCATCTTTTCGTGATGTCCCCCGGCATATTCCGGTATCCGCCGCATGTTCTTCGGGAAGGGCAGCTGTTCCAGCATTTTGATCGTAACGACGATATGATCGTTGATCGTCTCCCGTTCCTCGCTGGTCAGCGTCCCGCGCCGGATGGAAAGGTTGTACAACTCGCCGCGATTATACTTGCCCACCTGATGCTCCGGCAGGTCGCCCAACAGGGGCTCCAGGCCGGGCGTCGTCGGCATCTTGTGTTTCAGGAAGGTTTCCTCCGACGGACTCAAACCCAACGTCTTGTCGAAATGCCGCATCCAGGTCTTTTGCGCGATCTCGTTCAACCTGGCGAGCGCATCGTCATCCATGAACTCACCGCCAACATTCGCCTCGGCCACGAATTTGAACTCCTCGGCCAGCCGCGTACATGCCGCGTCGAACTCGGCTTCCGCCTCGGCCTTGTCCTTGCCGGCCAATTGCGCCTTCAGGCAGTCGATTTCGGCATCCCGCCGCAGCACTTCGAAACGGGTGCGGATTTCGTTGATACGGTTGTAGATTGTTTCGAGTTTCGAGGCCTTGTCGACCACGTATTCCGGCGTCGTCACCTTGCCGCAATCGTGCAGCCAGGCCGCGACGTGCAACTCGTACCACTCCTCCTCTGTCAGATCGAAGTCGGAATAGATACCTTCCGTGCTCTTGCAGGCGGCGTCGACCAACATTTTGGTGATGACGGGCACACGCTGGCAATGGCCGCCGGTATACGGCGATTTGTCATCGATCGATGACGCCAGCATCTCGATCAACGAATCCCACAGCCGGCGCTGTTCGTTGATCAACATGGAATTTTCGAGCGCCACGGCCGCTTGGCTTGTCAGGGCCTCGATCAAGGGCTGAAGCTTTCGGTCGAAGGACACCATCTTGCCCGTCGCATCCCGCGCGTTGATCAATTGCAGGACGCCGATGACCTCCTCATTCGTATTGATCATCGGAACGGTCAGGAAGGATTTCGACCGATAACCCGTGCTTTCATCGAATTTCTTCGTGCCGCTGAAGTCGTAATCCTGTGCCTCATAGGCATCCAGGATGTTCACGGCCTGCCGCTGGTGCCAGACATTGGAAGCGACATTGTTCGTATTCTTGGATCCGTCCTCGCGGATCAACGGTACCGGCGGGAAAGGAATTTCCTTGCCCGTCGTCCCACCAAGCGCGACCTGCAGCGTGTCATTGCGCATGATCTTGAATGCCAGGCCCGTCTCATCCTCGGTGGTCAGATAGAGCGTGCCGCCATCCGCGTTATAGATCTGCTTGGCCTCCAGCAGGATCATCTCCAGCAGGCGGTCCGTATTCCGCTCCGCAGACAGGGCGATACCCAGTTCGATCAGGCGCCGGATAACCCGGTCGCCTTCGCGCCGGCCGCCGAAAACGCCGGACGAACGCCTCTCGGCCTTCGCCTGCAGTCCATAAGGGTCCCTTTCCGGAGACAACATCACATCCGGCGCGGTCGTTACGTCCTGCACATCATCAGTCAAATGGATTCAGCCCTCACCCCGTATCGGTCACCAAGCCGCCGTCCTGCGACGTCCCGGACCTTCAGCCCCCCGGCAGGGTCGGACCGTCATCCGGCACCCTGCCGTCACACCACAGGATAGTCACTTCGCGCGTTCATGGTAAGGGCGTTGCGATCCCGTTGCATAACCATGAAAGAAGAGGAGGCCGCCTGCCGCCTAGAGCAGGTTGATCCGCATGTTTTCACGCGCGACAACCGCACCCGACCATTTGTCCCTGGCCTGCATTTCCAACTCTTCCATGAACTTGTCCTCATGGGTCGGGTCGTGATGGAAAATCGCAAGCATCTTGGCATTCGCCATCTGGCAAAGCCGCACGCCTTCTTCCCAGGTCGAATGGCCCCAGCCGACCTTGCTTGGGAATTCTTCTTCCGTATAGGTGCTGTCGTAAATCACCAGATCGGCGCCCTCGATCAACTCCAGGACGGTCTCATCCGGTCGTCCGGGGATATGTTCCAGATCGGTGACATAGCACATCGCCTTGCCTTTGAATTCGACCCGGTAGCCGGTCGCGCCGTTCGGATGGTTCAACGGTTTTGTCCGGATTACCACGCCGGGCGTCAGGCTGAACGAGTCGCCCGCGGAGAAATCCTCGAAGGACAGGTTGGACTGCATCGCTTCCAACGGCACCGGGAAAAAGGGCTGCGCCATCTGCCCGCCGAGCACTTTGCGCACACCGCCTTCTTCCTGGATATGGCCGGCCATGATGTTGAAGCTTTTGCCGGGGACGAAAGCCGGTGTGAAGAAGGGGAAGCCGTTGATGTGGTCCCAATGGGTATGGGACAGCATGATGTTGGCGCGATGCACATCCTTGCGCAGCAGCCAGGCCCCCAGATTCCGGATACCCGTTCCGGCGTCGAAAATAATGCGCTCGCCGCCGGTCGAAACCTCGATACAGCTGGTATTGCCGCCAAAGCCGATATGGCGCGGCGACGGACAGGCGATCGACCCGCGAACGCCCCAGAATTTTACTTTGAAGGCCATGCCGACAAATCAACCGAATTCGTTATCATTATTCCCCCCCGGGTTGAGCATAGCCCAATGCTCAAATCACCTTTGGATACCGATAGTTGGTTTTCAAGGAAATTCCTGTGACCCTCATCACAGACAGTTTCCATGATCGACGGTTTCCTGGAAATATCGCCGTTATTTGCCACTCTCAACGCCCTTTCCTATGGGTGTAGACGGATGGCGATGCGCCGGTTCTGACGCCGGTTCTCAGGGATTGCCTCGCCGGCAATGTCCGTCGCACGCAATTTCGGCCGCGTATCCGCGTAACCCGCCGCTTGCATCCGATCCGGATCCATACCTTCTTCAATCAAATACCGCACGACACTTGCCGCCTGGAGCGCGGACAGTTCCCAATTCGACGGAAATTCCGGTGTGTTCACGGGTACGTCGTCGGTATGCCCTTCCACATCGACGAAATAGAGGTTGTAGGGCGGATCCTGCAACTCATAGCGGATCTGCCGCAGGATCAATTTTGCCTGATCGGTCATTTCCACCGACTGCGGCTTGAAGAACGATGCCACGACGAAATCGATGACGATCCCTTCGTCGTCGAAGCCGACTTGCACATCGCCCGGCGGCAGTTCCGACGTGGTATCGACAATCGCCTGGACCTTGCTGTGCATCTTGAAGATCGGCAGGACTTCCTTGGCTTCTTCCTGCTCCTGATTGCCGACTTCACCTTTGATACCCGCCTGCACCTCTTCGAATCGCACCAGATCGATTTTCGAGAAGGACACGAGCATGACGAAAAACGCCATCAACAGCGTGATCGCATCCGCATAGGTGACGAGCCAGTCTTCCTCGCTGTCCTGAATGGCGTCCGATCTGCGGCGACGATGGGGCATGATGCGTCTCCTACCGTTCGCGCAGTTGCTTATCGATGTCGAAGCGGATCGCCGGGTCCAGGAAACTGTTCATTCGGTCCTGGATGAAACGCGGGTTCTTGCGATCGGCCAGCAGAGCCAATCCTTCCAGCAGTAATTCGTGCCGGAACCGGTTGATTTCATGTCGCTGGGTCATCTTGTTGGCCGCCGGAAGACAGATCATCCGGGCCATGATGACGCCGTAGAGCGTGGTATTCAGGGCAACGGCCAGCCCTTTACCCAATTGCGAAGGGTCCGATCCCATGTCGTCGAGCATGATGATCAGGCCCACCAAAGTGCCGATCATACCGAAGGCGGGCGCCGTGCTGGCCATGTTCTTGCAGATATTGGCAGGCACCATGTTCCGTTCGAAGGTGGAATTCGCCACGGATTGGAGATTGGAACGAACGTCGTCCGCCTTGTATCCCGACAACACAAGCTCGAGCCCGAAACTCAGGAACGGGTCTGCCTTGACCTTCTGGGCTTCCTGCTCCAGCGCTGTGACGCCCTTTTGCTGGGACAGATACCCCCAACGAATAATCCGCCCGACTTCCTGGTTGAGGATGCTGCGGCCGATCCGCTGAACGGAAAAGGTGGACATGATTCCACGCAGGGCGAGCAAGACGTAGCGCGCTTCCTGCCCCAAGAATGTGGCGGCCAATGTCCCACCGATCACCATCACAAAGCTGGAACCGCTGGCGAAAATCCAATAGTTGTCCGTGCTGATGACGATCGACCCGATAAACAGGCTGATGCACAAAAGGAAGGCAATGAACGTGTTGATCGACATTGGTTCCAGGCCGTCCATTCCTAAGTAAAGGCGGCTAAATCTTAAGTCTGGCCATGTAAAAACAAGCCAAACCCCCAGCGTGAATAAGAAAATCCCCACGAAAAGTTACATTAGTTTACTCAATATTTAAACGTTTCTTTGATGGATATGAAAATGGACCAATCAAAACCGGTTGAAGTGACACGGCTCGGCGCACGCGGCGACGGTATCGCTGACGGGCCGGAAGGACCGCTCTATATCCCGTTTTCTGCTCCGGGCGACTTGATCCGGGTTCTAAAAACCGCATCGCGGGGCGACGGACAGGTCGCCATGAAGTCGGAATTGGTCAGCCCAGGCGCCGGTCGAACGGATCCGCCCTGCCCCCATTTCGGCACATGCGGCGGGTGCAGCCTGCAGCATGTATCCCTGGACCTGATCGCAGACTTCAAACGCGAAATGCTCGCCGATGCGCTGTCAAAGCGCGGTTTTACGGACATCGATGTCGCGGAAACCGTCTCTGTTCCGGCCGGCACGCGCCGCCGCGCACGTCTTTCCTGCATCAAGACGATCAAGGGCTGGGTCATCGGCTTCAATGAACGCGGCACCAACCGCATCACCGGCATTGAAGGCTGCCTGATCCTGCGGCCCTCGCTAACCGCCTTGCTGCCGGGGCTTAAGAAATTATTGAACGACCTGCCCTCCATGGGCCGGGGCGGCGACATCCAATTGACCGAGGGATCCTCCGGCGTCGAAGCGGTTCTGTTTCCTGAAAAGCCAAAGGATCTAACCCTGGACGAGCGATACCTGCTGACGGACTGGGCCGAGGAAACCGATCTTTCCCGTCTGGTCTGGCAGGACCGGTCGGGCGCGGATCCGGTGGTTGAGCGACGCCCCTTCGTCCTGCGGATAAAGGGCGCGACACTGGCCCCGCCGGCAGCCGCCTTCCTGCAGGCCAGCGAAGACGGGGAGGAAGCGATCGTCGAACGGGCGCTGGCCGCGGCCAAGGGCGCGCGTCGGATCGCCGATCTTTTCTGTGGATGCGGCACGATTTCCCTGCCGCTCGCCGCCGCAGGACACAGCGTTCATGCCGTTGAGATCGACCGCGCCCTGTTGGCGGCGGTCCAGCGCATGGGCGGCGGCAATGTGACGATCGAGGCCCGCGACCTGGCGCGAAGCCCGATACCCACCGCCGAATTGGCGCCCTACGATGCAGTGGTTTTCGACCCGCCGCGCGCCGGCGCGGTGGATCAGGCGACCGAAATCGCCGCGTCCACGGTGCCCACAGTGGTCGCCGTTTCCTGCAACCCGGCAACGCTGGCACGCGACCTTCGCATTCTGGCGGATGGCGGATATCATATCGAAAGCGTGACGCCGATCGACCAATTCACCTGGTCATCGCATTTGGAAGCGGTCGCGGTTCTACGGCGCGGCGATTAACGCAGCCGCCCGCTCACACATCGATGCTGCGCAGCAAAGCCGGATAACGCAGACCGAGCGTTACGCCGCGCAAGACCATCAGCACGACGAGCGAAGCCCATAGACCGTGATTGCCGAATGCGTGCTCCAACACGGCCAGCGCAGCCAGATATCCGATGAAGGTGATGAGCATGCTGTTGCGCAAATCCACCGACCGCGTCGCGCCGATGAATATGCCGTCCAAGGTAAAGCACCAGACCGATATGACCGGCATTATCGCCGCCCAGAACAGATAGGTGTTCGCGGTCTCACGCACTTCCGGAATACCGGTCAGACCGTCGATGATATACGGGCCGGCGACGAAGAAAATCGCAGTTGCCCCGGCGGCGATGCCCAACCCCCACAGCAGGGCGACCTTCGAGGCTTCGTGAAAACCGGCCTTGTCCCGCCGTCCCTTGGCCCCGCCGACCAATGCCTCCGCCGCATGGGCGAAGGCATCAAGCCCGTGGGAGCTGAAGGTCAGGAATTGATACAGCACGGCGTTTGCCGCCAGGGTCACATCGCCCATCTGCGCGCCCCGCGCGGTGAAGATCCCGAAAGCGGTCAGCAAGCAGAAAGTGCGGATGAAGATGTCGCGGTTGATGGCCACCATCGTCTTGAATTCGCGGAAACTGAAATGACTGCGATCAATGGCGATCCGCCCGCTCATCGCGCCAAGGCGACGCAGGACCAAAAATCCACCCAAAGCAAAACCGGCGAACTCCGCGATCAAGGTTGCCGCCGCCACGCCTTCAACGCCCCAGCCCAAGCCGACGACGAACAAAAGGTCCAACGCGATATTGATGCCGTTGGTGAATACTTGGATTGCAAGCGGTGTTCGCGCGTCTTCCTGCCCCAGAAACCATCCCAGGATCACAAAGGTTCCCAAGGCGGCCGGCGCGCCCCAAACACGAATGAAGAAATAGGTCCGCGCGAAATCCTCAACCTGTTCACTGGCCGGGATAAGACTGAAGGAAAGCAAAGCGATCGGCAGCTGCAACAGGATGATCCCGGCGGCCAGGGCGAAAGCAATGGCGCCGGCACGGAACAATACGGTTTGGATTCCGGCCTCGTCACTGCTGCCGAAGGCCTGAGCGATCAGGCCCGTGGTGCTCATCCGAAGGAAACCGAAGCTCCAATAAACGTATGAGAAGATCAACGCGCCGATGGCGACCGCGCCGAGATAGGCGGGGTCGGGCAGATGCCCCATGACCGCCGTGTCCACCGCACCGAGTAAGGGCACGGAGATATTGGAAATGATCATCGGCATGGCGAGCCGCCAAATGCGGCGATGCCAGTTGCCTGCCTGAACCCCGGTGTTCACGCCGTGCCTGTGCCTTTGTTTTCTAAGATAAGCCCGTCCGCGGTACTCCAGTGACCACTATCACTGCATCCTTTTGGAAACTGCGTCAGCATTCCCGTGACTTCTACACCGATCGGGTTTGCGCTTCTCCCCCCACACACGCAAGGCCCAGAAGTGAAAGCAAGGAATTCAAAAATGCCTTGGATCGACTATGGAGACTACGCACGAAACCAATCGGATTGGGCGCATTCGCTGCTCAAAAAGGCCACCAAATCGGACCGCGCCACGGCGGAAGACCTGGGCCGCAAAGCCAGGCAAGCAATGCAACGGGTTGCGGTGCACCTGAAACCGGCAAGCCGAACCGAAGATATTGAACACGCCTGAACCGGTCTGTTCGGTCAGTATTCCAGAACATCCCCGCCGGGAAGCAATCGGCGCGCACGGGCCGGTTCCTCGGGTTCGATAGACGCGCTTTCCGCGAAGTCCACGACCATGGCGTCATCCGCCAGAATGAAATCGAGCACGCCGGCCAGGAAGACCGGATCATCCACCTGGTTACGTATTTCCACCGGGCCTATGCCGGTCACGGCCAAAAAACGACCGATCCGATCTGCGTCCTGGGAGAGATAGATCAACGCATCCCGCGCGAGTGAAACGGCTTGTTCTGTTCGCTTCATTGTCTTCCCTTCACAAACTTCGGCAGGGCGTCGGTCTGAAGACTCGTCACCGCGGCCGCATCAATAACATTGCAGACCGGTGCCGCAAGCTTCACATTTCCGGCACCGAAAAGTGCAACTGCATGGGGCCGACAGATGGTTTGGGATCCGCATCAATATCTTGCCTTCGCCGGGCACCGCCTGCGTCCCGCCTTGGACCTGCTTGCCCGTATTCCGGACAAGGGTCAGAAAAAAATCGTCGATCTGGGATGCGGCCCCGGCACGGTCACGACCTTCCTGACCGATCGCTGGCCCGACGCGGATGTTCTGGGATTGGATTCCAGCGAAGAGATGCTGGCCAAGGCCGGCGAAGCAGCCCCCAAGGCCCGGTTCGAGGTCGCCGATATCGGTGAATGGGAACCGTCCGAACCCGTCGACCTGATCTATACCAATGCGGCCCTGCACTGGCTGCCGGATCATCAGGATCTGTTCCCAAGACTATTCTCCCACCTGAAGCCCGGCGGGATTCTCGCCGTTCAAATCCCGCGCAACTTCAGCCGCCCGTCCCATATCAGCGTTGCGGAAGCGGCGAAGGACGGCCCGTGGGAAGCAACGCTGGCGCCGATGATCAAACCGCCGCCGACCCATGCGCCGAATGTCTACTACGACATTCTGGCCCCTTTGGCGGGCGATCTGGACATTTGGGAAACGAACTACATCCAGGCGCTGGAAGGTGATAACCCGGTCGCCGAATGGACCAAGGGAACTTGGTTGCGGCCTTTCCTGGACGCCCTGGAGGAACCGGACAAATCCGGCTTCGAGGAAGCCTACCGGAAACGGATCGCCGCCGCCTATCCGAAACAAGAAAACGGAAAGACCCTGTTGCCATTCCTGCGTTTGTTCATTGTCGCGAGCAAACCCGAATGACCGCGGACCAAGGCGCATCGACCGCATCGAACCTGCACGGGTTTCCAAAGATTCCCGTGCATGACATCGGCGATGCGCCGCTTGCCGTGCTGGCGGATTTGGAGCCCGAGCGCCTGACGAAAATTCTCGCATCGGGCCGTCGCCATCTGGGTGCCCTTCCCTTGCGGTTTCTGGACAAAAGATCGGAGAAATGGGCGGGCCGGACGGGGAACCCATTCCTGCACGAAGTCCGGGCCGTGACGACGGGCCGCCCGCAGGGTCTGTGGTTCATGAATTTCTGCTACGAATGGGGGTGCACGACCGGCGCCGCGACGCCCGAAGGCAAGTCGGCCCCCCTGCTGCGCCGGACCCTGGACTGGCCTTTCGACGAGATCGGCCGGAACATGGTGTTGGTCCGCCAGGAAGGACCGAAAGGCCCCAACCTGTATCCGACCTGGCCCGGTTACCTGGGCGCCATCAGCGGCATGGCGCCGGGCCGTTTCGCGATCATGATCAATCAGGCCCCGATGGCGAGGAAGACGGGCATTCTGCCGTTCGACTGGGTCGCGGCCCGGATCGCCACGGGACGTTCGATGGCCCTTCCGCCCGCCCATCTGCTGCGGATCGTCTTCGAGACCTGCGCGGATTTCGACGAGGCCGTGGACAAGCTGACGCATACGCCAATCGCCCTGCCGGTCATCTTCACGATTGCCGGGACGGAACCCGGCCAGACGCTGACCATCGAGCGGCAGAGGAACGCGGCCCGCATCGATCGGGAAAGTGCCGTCGCCGCCAATCACTGGCGGCTTTACGACGAACCGGCCAGGGCGCGCGGCAGGACCAGCCCTGAACGGGCGGCGCATATGGTCCAGAGCTGGAACGACGACGGAATGGGCTTCGGCTGGCTATCGCCGCCGGTCTTGAACAAGGATACGCGGCTGGCCATTGAATGCGACATGGCCACCGGCACGATGCACGTCCTGGGCTGTGAAAGAGACGGTATCGTCACCGACATTACGGCAATCCAATAATTCTGCTGTTGAGAAGCCGCAGAAGCCGCCTTAGTTATTTACTATCGTAGGGGGACCCGTCGGAGCCGCACACTCCGCGGGGCGCGGGATCGGTAAGGATGCCGGCGAAGTGCGCCAATAAGCGGTTCCCAGGGTGCAGACATTCGTTAGGTTTGCCGGCCGAGGCCGGCATACAGACAAGGGCAGAGCATGACACTGACTCGACGCCAGATCGCCGCCGGACTGATCGCCACCTTCGCTATGGGCTCCCTCGCCCTGACATCCATGCATCGAACCGCGCATGCGGCCGACGCCATAAAGATCGGCGAGATCAACAGTTACACGTCCCTACCCGCATTCACCGTCCCCTATAAACAAGGTTGGGAATTGGCGGTTGAGGAAATCAACGCGGCCGGCGGCGTGCTCGGCCGGCCCTTGGAGGTCATTTCCCGCGACGATGCCGGCAAGCCCGGTGACGCCGTTCGGATCGTCGAGGAATTATTGAGCCGCGATCAGGTCGACCTGATCGCCGGCACCTTCTTCTCCCATATCGGGCTCGCGGTGGCCGATGTCGCCAAACGTCAAAAGGTCTTCTTCATGGCGGCGGAACCGTTGAGCGACGCGATGGTCTGGAGCAAGGGCAACCGCTATACCTTCCGTCTGCGGCCTAGCACGCATATGCAGGCCTCCATGTTGGCGGAGGAAGCGTCAAAGCTTCCCGCCAAGACGTGGGCGACCATCGCGCCGAATTACAAATACGGCCAGGACGCCGTCGCCGCCTTTCAGCGCCTGCTGAAGGAACGACGCCCCGATGTGAAGTTCGTGGCCGCGCAATGGCCGGGTCTGTTCAAGATCGACGCCGGCGCCGAAGCAGAAGCCCTGGCGGCGGCCAAACCGGACGCGATCTACAACGTCACTTTCGGCGGCGACCTGTCCAAGTTTGTCCGGGAAGGCAGCCTGCGCGGATTGTTCAAAGACCGCACGGTGGTCAGCCTGCTGACCGGCGAGCCGGAATATCTGGAACCCTTGAAGGATGAAACGCCGGATGGCTGGATCGTCACCGGATATCCCTGGTACGCGATCGACACACCCGAACATAAGGCATTCGTGAATGCCTATGACGAAAAGTTCGGGGAATCTCCGAAAGTCGGTTCGCTCGTCGGCTACAATACGTTCAAGTCGATCGCCGCGATTATCGAAAAGGCAGGCTCAACCGACACGGAAGCCATGATCGACGCGGCGGAGGGCATCGAAGTGGCGACCCCGATCGGACCGATCACGTTCCGCAAGTCGGACCACCAATCGACGATGGGCGCTTTCGTCGGCCGCACCGCTGTTCAGAACGGGAACGGTGTGATGGTCGACTGGCGCTATGCGGACGGTGCCGACCACCTGCCGGGGCCCGAAGAAGTGAAACACCTGCGGGCGGCCAACTGATACGCGTGTCGCGGCGGTCCGGTTCCGGCCGGACCGCCGCAATCCGCGGCACTATTCATGAAACCGCGCTGGACAAGGTATTTCAATGTTGACCGGACAAATCCTGACCGGGCTCGCCGGCGCGTCCGTCCTGTTCTTCATTGCGGCGGGCCTGTCGCTGATCTTCGGCGTTACGAAAATCGTCAACTTCGCCCATGGCTCCTTTTACATGCTGGGCGCCTATATCGCCTATTCGCTGACCGAAGCGTTCGGCGCGTCGGGACTGGGTTTCTGGCCGTCCATTCTGTTGAGCGCGCTTGCCGTGGGGGCAATCGGGGCCCTGGCCGAAATCACTGTCCTGAAACCGGTCTACAAGGCGCCGCCGTTGTTCCAACTGCTGGTCACCTTCGGGCTGGTTCTGATTATTCAGGACCTCACCTTGCTGACATGGGGACCGGAAGACCGGCTGGGACACCGCGCACCGGGATTTAGCGGCGCGGTGGAACTGCTGGGAACTCAGATCCCCAGTTACGACTTTTTCCTGATCGCCGCCGGCCCCGTCGTTCTCGGTCTGGTCTGGCTGCTGCTGAACAAGACGCGGTGGGGCATCCTGGTTCGCGCCGCCACCGAAGACCGGGAAATGGCCGCCGCCTTGGGCATCGACCAGCGCATCCTGTTCACCGGCGTCTTCTTCCTCGGCTCCGCCTTGGCCGGTCTGGGCGGGGCGCTGCAATTGCCAAAAGGCGGGGCCGACCTGATGATGGATCTGACCGTCATCGCGCCGGCCTTCGTCGTCGTCGTGGTCGGCGGGATGGGCAGTCTGCCCGGCGCCTATGTCGCTGCAATCGTCATCGGGCTTGCGAATACGTTCGGGGTCGTCCTCCTGCCGCAGGCAACGCTGGTCCTGATGTTTCTGGTCATGGCGGCCGTTCTGCTGCTGCGCCCGCATGGTCTATTCGGTCAGCCCGAGCGCGCGGAGCGCGGCCATGCGCCCGGCGCGGGCTATCCCTTGGCCGGAAAGACGGAAAAGGCAATCTGGTCCATCGTCCTGGCGGGCGCCCTGCTGCTGCCCCTAGCCCAGGACGATTTCGTTCTGGTCCTGGCGACCGATATCGCCGTCGCTGCCTTGTTCGCCACCTCGCTCCATTTCCTGCTCGGCCCGGCGGGGCTGGTCAGTTTCGGCCATGCCGCCTATTTCGCCATCGGGGCCTATGCGGCGGCGCTGATCTCGCAACAGATCGACGGGCCCGGCATGGAAATCGGCTTGGCGGCGGCGCCGCTTCTGGCCGGCGGGGCCGCCCTTCTGTTCGGCTGGTTCTGCGTCCGCCTAAGCGGCATCTATTTCGCAATGCTGACCTTGGCGGTGGCGCAGATCGTCTGGTCGCTTTCCGTACAATGGACCGGCCTGACCGGCGGCGATGACGGTCTGCTGGGTCTTTGGCCCAGCGATTGGGCGGACAGCCGCATGGTTTATTACTACCTGACGCTTGCCCTATCCCTTGCCGCGATCCTGCTGCTGCGTCAGGCGGTGCACGCGCCCTTCGGCTTTGCCTTGCGCGCGGGACGCGACGCGAAAGCCCGTGCCGAAGCGATCGGCATCGACGTCATGCACCAGCAATGGCTCGCCTTCGCCCTGGCCGGCGCTGCCGCCGGCCTGGCCGGCGCGCTGTTCATCTTTTCGAAGGGCAGCATCTTCCCCGATGAAGCGGCCATTCCACGATCGGTCGATGCCCTGGTGATGGTTCTGCTCGGCGGGGTCGGTCATCTCGCCGGCCCTATCCTGGGATCAGCCGCCTTCACGCTGCTGCACGACCAGTTGTCCCGCTTCGATCAGTGGCGCCTGCTACTGGGCCTGGTGATCATCCTGGTTTCGATACTCGCCCCGGCCGGGCTTTCGGGTCTGCCCGCCATGATACGGGCCTTTGCCCAGCGGAGGCGCGCATGACGCTGCTGGATGTCCAACGCTTGTCGAAACGCTTCGGCGCGGTCCGTGCCGTCGACACTGTCTCCTTTGACGTGGCGCGGACGGAAATGCTGGCCATCATCGGCCCCAACGGCGCCGGCAAGTCGACCTGCTTCAACATGATCGGGGGGCAGATCGAACCCGATATGGGCACCGTCCTGTTCGACGGCGCCGACATCACCCGCGCCACCCCGCAAAAGCTGTTTCGCGCCGGCATCGGCAGAACCTTCCAGATCGCCGCGGTCTTCCAATCGATGAACGTTCTGGAAGTGTTGCAAACGGCGCTGTTGTCGCGCGACGGCAAGACCGCGTCTTTCCGCTTTTCCGCCCGCCGATACAAGATTGACGAAGCAGGCGAGCTTGCCGCTTCCGTCGGTCTCCAGGACTTCCTGGAAACCGAATGCCGCGCGCTTTCCTATGGCGATCTGAAGCGGGTGGAACTCGCCCTTGCATTGGCCAACCGGCCGAGGTTGCTGTTGATGGACGAGCCGACAGCGGGGATGGCCCCGGACGGCCGCCAGGAAATGATGCGTCTGGTCCGGACGCTGGCGGACAGGTCGGGGATCAGTGTTCTGTTCACCGAACATGACATGGACGTCGTCTTCAACCACGCGGACAGAATCCTCGTGCTGAACAAGGGACAGGTTCTCGCCCTCGGCGCGCCGGGTGAGATCCGCGCCAATCGGGATGTCCAGACCGTGTATCTGGGGGAAGAAGCATGAGCGCCCCCCGTACCGCAGAGGGCCTGTCGATCGAGAACATTTCGGCCGGCTACGGACAGGCCCTGGCGATCCGGGACATAACGCTGACCGTCGCGCCGGGCGAGGTCGTCGCGCTTTTGGGCCGCAACGGGGCCGGCAAGTCGACCACGCTGAAAGCCGTAATGGGCATGCTTCCCCTGCGAAGCGGCAGTATTGCGATGCAGGGCATTCCCGTATCGAACCGCCCGGTCCATGCCCGCGCCCGGACAGGCATCGGCTATGTCCCGGAAGACCGGCGCATTTTCACCGGCCTGACGGTGTCGGAAAACCTGGAAGCCGGACGGCGGCCGATCGCCGGTGCGGGGGCTTGGACGCCGGAAAGACTGTTCGACCTGTTCCCGAACCTGGCGCCCGCGCGGGACCGGCATGCGGCGCAATTGAGCGGCGGCGAACAACAGATGCTGGCACTGGCCAGAACCCTGATGGGCAACCCGCGCATGTTGTTGCTGGACGAACCGTCAGAGGGGCTTGCGCCCGTCATCGTCGACGCCCTGGCGCTGGTCGTGAAAACCCTGAAACAGGAAGGGTTGGGTATACTGTTATGCGAGCAGAACACGGTCTTCACCACCAAGGTTGCGGACCGCGCGGCAATTATTGAAAGTGGCTCACTACAGTATGAAGGTTCCATGAGTGAGCTAGCCCTGGACGATGCCGTCCGAAAGCGCTACCTCGCTGTATAGGGGACGAACCTAAGCGTTAACAATTCAGGGTCCGATCAACGGATCAGTCCGAAGGGAGACAACCCAATGCAATTGAACGACCCCACACTTTTACGCACCAAGGCCTATATCAACGGAAAATGGACCGACGCCGCGAACGGCGCGACCTATCCCGTTACGAACCCGGCAACGCAGGAGCGTCTCGCCGACGTGACCTGTTGCACGGCGGACGATACCCGCGCCGCGATCGCGGCCGCGGAAAAGGCTCAACCCGCCTGGGCCGCGCGCACCGGCAAGGAACGCGCCGCCATCATGCGGAAATGGTTCGACCTGATGATGCAACATCAGGACGACCTTGGCATGATCATGACCCTGGAACAGGGCAAACCGCTGCCCGAAGCGAAGGGTGAGGTCGCCTATGCCGCCTCCTTCATCGAATGGTTCGGTGAGGAAGCCAAACGGCTCTATGGCGACACCATTCCCCAGCATCGCGCGGACAACCGCATCCTGGTCATCAAGCAACCAATCGGCGTGACCGCCGGCATTACGCCATGGAACTTCCCCGCGGCTATGATCACCCGCAAGGCCGGGCCCGCCATCGCCAGCGGTTGCGCCATGGTCGTGAAACCGGCGCAGCTGACCCCGCTCTCCGCACTCGCAATGGCCGAACTCGCGGAACGCGCGGGTGTTCCCGCAGGAATCCTTTCGGTCGTGACCGGAAACAATGCCCGGGAGATCGGCACCGAACTGGCGACCAATCCGACGGTCCGCAAACTCGGCTTCACCGGCTCCACCCAGGTCGGCAAGACGCTGATGGAACAGGCCGCGGGTACGGTGAAGAAGGTCAGTCTGGAACTGGGCGGCAATGCGCCTTTCATCGTCTTCGACGATGCGGATCTGGACGCCGCCATCGAAGGCACGATGATTTCGAAGTTCCGTAATGCCGGGCAGACCTGCGTCTGCGCGAACCGCATCTTCGTTCAGGACGGCATCTATGACCGTTACCTCGACAAGCTCGGTGCGGCGGTCTCGGCCCTGAAGGTGGGCAACGGTTTGGAAGACGGTGTGACCATCGGGCCGCTGATCGATGAAAAAGCGATTACCAAGGTCGAAAGCCTGGTTTCCTCAGCAAAGGCTTCCGGCGCGATTTCGACCTTGGGCGGGGACCCCTCGCCTCTTGGCGGCAGCTTCTACACGCCGACGATCCTGACCGAGGTCGATACCGATATGGAAATCGCGAATGACGAGATCTTCGGACCCGTCGCTTCCATCATCCGGTTCAAGGATGAAAAGGACGCGGTGCGCATGGCGAACGACACCCCTTACGGCCTGGCCGCCTATTTCTATTCCCGCGACAACGCCCGGACCTGGCGTGTGTCGGAAGGGCTGGAATATGGCATGGTCGGGGTGAATAGCGGACTGATTTCCACCGAAGTCGCGCCTTTCGGCGGCGTCAAGGAGTCGGGATTGGGACGCGAAGGATCCCATTACGGGATGGATGAGTGGGTCGAGCTGAAATACATTTGCATAGGCGGGATCTAACCCCGCCTGAGAAGAGGTGACACGCCGACCCGGCGTCGTATCCTCCACGAGTACAAGGAGCAGATCTTGGGCGGGACGCATACGCTGCGATTGTATCACGATCGGATCGGGCAAGGTGAAACCGTTACCTATCCCGGCGCCTGTCATCGTATACTTTATTGCCGCTTCGGCGGTTTCTCGATCAGCGGCCAACAGACGGAACTGCTGTGTGACGGTGCGACCCATTGCCAGGATCCCGTCACCGTTACCGGGTCTATGGACGGCGCCATTCTCTGGCGCTTCGAATTGTTCAGGAATGGCGAGGAACCGGCCGGTCAACCAATCGGCGCCGTTTCAAGCGAATTGAAGCTGCAAGAAGAAGTCACACTCGAACAGCCGCATGGCTATCTGATCCGGTGCGACGCGGTGAACTTCCCGCTGAATTGCCAGATCTACGACCACACCCATGCCGGCCCGGGAATACGCTGCCTGCATTGCGGCAAGCTGACCCTGGACATCGATGGTGAGCGGCAGGTTTTCGGCCCGAACGACGCTTGGTTTGAGCCGGGCCCGATATCCGTCACCGGCGTTGCCTCAAAAGAAAAGATGACCGGGTTCATACGCGTCATGGTTCTGCCCCGAACCTATCTGGGCAAAAGCTCTATTACCTATCTGAGTGAATCGGATTGGGAAAAGCCGAAGCGGCAAACCTATAAGACCTACGTCGACACCTTCATCGAAGTGTAGGCCGCACCACCGGACTCTTGCCGATGCCGGAACGCGCCCAAGACAACACTCTAGGCCCTTGCCCGATTTGCGGCCGTCCTATGATCGACGGGCCGAGCGTCGACCGGCATCACTGGATTCCCAGATCGGAAGGCGGCGGCGATTGGTCGGTGCTTCACCGCATCTGCCACAAGAAAATCCATTCCCTTTTTCCGGAAGATGCCTTGGCGAAGGAATATGCCAGCGCCGAAGCCTTGCTGGCCCATCCGGACATTCAAACTTTCGTGAAATGGGTAAGGAAGCAGCCGCCGGAATTGATCGGCCGGCACGCAAGGCCGAACCGGCGCCGGGCATGACAGGGCCTGTCGCCCGCTAGCCTTTCAGGCCCTGCTTCACCGCGTCGGTAAAGCCGACGCTGATTGTCCCGTCATGGTCGAATACCGGCCGCTTGATCAGGGCCGGATACTCCAGCATCAAATCCCGCGCCTGCGCCGCATCGACACCGGCTTTGACGGCCTCGTCCAACCCGCGCCAGGTCGTGCCGCGCCGGTTCAACAAGACCTCCCAAGATACCTGCCCCAACCATGTGTCGATCATTTCAGCGGTCAAACCGTCCGCGCGGACATCATGGAAACGATGCTCCAGGCCTTCCTGCTCGGCCCATTTCCGGGCTTTCTTGCAGGTGTCACAGTTTTTCAATCCGTGAATGACGATCATGCGGTCACTCCGCTGCCTGCGGCATCGTGCGGTCCAGAGCGAAGCCGGCTATTTCCTCCGCAACCGCGGCCAGGTCGCGCCGCAGCACTTCGAAATTGTCCGACTTCTCCAGCGTGCCTTCGTTCATATAGATCGACCGATTGATTTCCATCTGGATGCTGCTGCGGCCGACCGCCGGGGCGGCATAGGCTTCGACAAGATACGCACCCTTATAGGGGTCGTTCAGTCGAACTGAATAGCCGCGCTGTTCCAGGCGGTCACGAACAAAGGATGTGAATTCCGGGTCCGAGGACCGTCCGTCTCGGTCGCCGATTACGATATCGGCACGCTGCGATCCGCCGCGCCGGGCGACGATGGGACTGCTGCCGGCCGGCATCGAGTGACAATTCACATGCCAGACCTGACCGAACCGCCGCCAGAGGTGATCGATCTCATCGCCGAGCGCCGCGTGATAGGGCTGCCAATAGGTCGCAATCCGGTTCCGCACTTCCTGCACGGTCAGGCGCCGGTCATACATGGCGCGGTCCGTCGGGCAGGCCCGCCAGATCAGTCCGTGACCGAGGCGGGACTTGTCGGTGGGCCGCAGCGGATCCGGCCAGGCTTCCGACAAAAGCCGGCTGTCGAGATCGTCCTGGGCCCGGTTCGGGTCGATATAGCTGCGGGGGAAATGCGCGCAAAGCAGACTGGCACCGAATTCCAGCACATCGAAGAACAGATCGTCGACGAAGTTGTCCTGCACCCGGCGGAGAATCCGTTCAGGCACGATGGATCCGAAATCCGCCGGGAAGACGGTGCCGCTATGCGGCGAATCGAAAACCACCGGCACGATGGGGCCGGTCGGTCTGTGCAAGCTGAAGACGCCGGGGACGGCTAGGTCGTTCACGTCAAACTCCCAAACGGCCATGCCCCGGTAAGATGATTGGGTATTCGGCCGAGTTCCAACAATCGTCCGAACATTACCCGCTCGTTCCGGGAACGGCAAACATCGCAGAGACACCAATCCGGCCTGATTTCCCGGTCATCACATTGTTTCCACGGACAAGACGACAAGGCCCCTGACGTTCAGGGAACGAAAGACGCCGCGCGGGCAGGCGCGCATGTCCCGCTTCGGCGATTTACCATGCATCAGGCTTTCCGTTGTTGGACCATCGATTTTGCGGTGGTAAGACTTCGCCCGCGGACGGACGGGCACTACGGCAATACCGGGTGCTGCGGACGTCCTATAGAACAAGACCCCACGGATTAGACAAAACCTCAAAACTCCCAGGAGGAATTAATGGCAGGCCAAATCGACGCGCGTCTCAAGGAACTCGGCATTGAAATCCCGACCGTGGCGAAACCCGCCGCGGCATACGTTCCCGGCGTCCGCACCGGCAACCTGATCTTCGTTTCCGGCCAGGTTCCCTTCGTCAACGGCGAGTTGACATTCAAAGGCAAGGTTGGCGCCGAATTCACCGTCGAGCAGGGCCAGGAATGCGCCCGCGTCTGCGCGCTGAACGCGATCGCTGTCGCCAAGGACATGCTGGGCGGCGACCTGGACAAGGTGACCCGCGTCGTGAAACTCGGCGGTTTCGTCAATTGCCCGGCCGATTTCGAACAGCACCCGATGGTGATCAACGGCGCCAGCAATGTCGTCGGCGAGATCTTTGGCGACAAAGGCGCCCATTCCCGCTTTGCCGTCGGCGTCGGGTCCCTGCCCTTCAATGTGGCCGTTGAAGTCGAAGCGGTCTTCGAAGTCGAGTAATCAATCGCACCGACCGGTTTGGAACCCTGCGCGTCACTTGATGTCGCGCAGGATTTCCAATGCCGCGTTTCGACCCGGCAGGCCCGTAACGCCGCCGCCCGGATGCGCGCCCGACCCGCACAGATAAAGCCCCGGTACCGGCATGCGGTGGTCGGAATAACCCGGCGCCGGACGCATCGAGAATATCTGATCCAGATGCAGGGCGCCGTGGAAAATATCGCCGCCCACCATGTTCAGCTTGCGCTCGATATCCAGCGGTGAATTGATCTGACGTCCCACGACAGCGGCTTTGAAGTTCGGTGCATAGCGATCGACCGTGTCGATGATCATGTCCGCCACGGCCTCGCGATGGTCGTCCCAGGACGAACCGTCCGGCAGATGCCGCCGGAAATGCTGACAGAACAAGCTCATCACATGGCAGCCTTCCGGCGCCAAGGTATCGTCCAACGTCGTCGGCAGACACATGGAGATCACCGGCTGCTTGGCCCATCCATCCGACCGCGCATCGTCATAGGCGTTCTGGATGTAGTCCAGCGACGGACAGATATCGATGGTTCCGTTCAGATAGGCGAAATCCGCATCCCCGCCCGGCAGGGAGGAAAAGCGCGGCGCTTCGCTGAGCGCAACATTCATCCGGAACGTCGCGGACTCGCTGCGCCAGGTATCCATCCGGCGTTTGAATTCCTTGGGGACGACCGCCGGGTCGACCATTTGCCCGAACAGCAATGACGGATTGACGTTCGACGCGACGCCGCGGCCGCGCAGCACACGCCCGTCTTCCAGCGCCACACCGACCGCCTTGCCTTTCTCGACAATCACTTCCTTGACCGGTGCTTCGGTTTCGATATCGACCCCCGATGCCGCGGCCGAGGCGGCCAGCGCCTGCGTGATCGCACCCATGCCGCCCTTGGCATGGCCCCATGCCCCGGTGCGGCCGTTCACCTGCCCGAAGGCGTGATGCAGCAGCACATAGGCGGACCCGGCCTGATACGGCCCGGCAAAATTACCGATGACCCCTTCGAAGCCGAAAATACCCTTGATCGGATCGCTCTCGAACCAGCGTTCCAGATAGTGGCCGACCGACATGCTCATCAGGTCCGCCAGATCCGCCTGCCCCTGGGGCCCAAGTTTGCGGACGCGGTTGCCGAGGGATACCAGACGCAGCAGGTCCGGCCAGCCGCCGCCGAAATCGGGCGGGGCATCTTCCGCCACGGCGCGCAGGGCTTCGGCCACATGCGCGATCCGGTCCTCGAATTCGGGAAGCGCTTCCGCATCGGCTTTGGAAAACCGCGCCACTTCCGCGCGCGCTTTCGCACCGTCGCGCGGCAGCCACAGATGATCCCCTTCCAACACCGAAAAACTGCCGGATGTCCGATCCATGATTTCCAGCCCATAACGCCGCAATTCAAGATCCGCGATCACCTTGGGCGAGAGCAGGCTGACCAGATAGGAAAAGACGGAATTGCGGAATCCGGGATGAAACTCCTCCGTCAGGGCGGCGCCGCCGATAACGTCGCGCCGCTCCACGACCTTCACCTTCAGCCCGCCGCGCGCCAGATAGCCGGCGCAGGTCAGGCCGTTATGCCCGCCCCCGATAACGATGACATCGAATTCTTCCGCCTTCGCCATAACCGGCACCCTCCAACACAACAAACAGCCGTTTGCCCGGCAGAGTCATGAAATCCCCGGGTCGGTCAAGGCGGCGCACCGCCGGAATCTTTCGCCGCGGCGCAACAAGGCCTTGATCCCATGCCCTCATCGACGCATTTCTTCTTTGAACTAGGAGACACCATGCCAGACGGCGATGAAGCAGTCCGCATCGATATCGTAAGCGACCTGGGCACCGTCGCGCGGGACGAGTGGGACGCCTGTGCCGGGCCCGAGAACCCGTTCGTCAGCCACGATTTCCTCTATTCGCTTGAGGAAAGCCGGTCGGCCTGCGCCGACGAAGGGTGGCTGCCGCAGCACTTGATCATCCAAAACGACGCCGGTCGCCTGCTCGGTGCCGTCCCGCTTTACCTTAAAGGCAACAGCCAGGGCGAATATGTCTTCGACTATGGCTGGGCCCATGCCTATGAGCGGGCGGGCGGGCAATATTATCCGAAACTTCTCTCCGCCGTCCCCTTCACACCCGTCACCGGCCCGCGCCTGATGGTGCGGCCGGGTGGAGACACAGTGGGAACGCGCAGCGCCTTGATCGCGGGGCTGGTGGAGGTGACGCGGCAGCATGGCGTATCCTCGCTGCATGTGAATTTCGCCACGGAATCGGATGCCGACGCGCTGGAGGATGCGGGTTTCCTGATCCGTCACGGGCAGCAATATCACTGGCACAACCAGGGCTATGGCGGTTTCGACGATTTCCTGGACACGCTGAGCAGCCGGAAGCGCAAGAACATCCGCAAGGAGCGGCAGAAGGCAACCGATAGCGGCCTGCGGATCGAACGCCTGACCGGAGACGACCTGACGCACAGCCATTGGGATGCTTTCTATCTGTTCTACCAGCAGACCTATGACCGGAAATGGGGCCATCCCTATCTGACCCGTCAGTTCTTCCGCCTGTTGCAGGAGAGGATGCGCGACCGGATCATGCTCGTCCTGGTCTATGACCGTGACGTGCCGGTGGCCGGCGCCCTCAACCTGATCGGAACGGACTGCCTGTACGGACGGAATTGGGGATCGGACGGACGCTATCCCTTCCTGCATTTCGAGGCCTGCTATTATCAGGCGATCGATTTCGCCATCGAACGCGGATTGGCCCGCGTCGAGGCAGGCACGCAGGGCGAACACAAGGTCCAGCGGGGTTATCTACCGGTGCGGACATATTCCGCCCATCACATCGTCGACCCCGGCTTCCGCGACGCCGTCGAGCGTTTTTTGGTGGCGGAACGGCACGAGGTTTCCCATGTGATGGAGTATCTGGACGATCATTCACCCTATAAACGGGGCACCTAGCGCCTAATCATTGTGATTAGTCATTCAGATCTACCGCACGCTTTCGGAGGGGCTGCGAGCGGTACGTAGACACTGGTCCGGACAGGCGATAGGCTGACCGGAACGATCTTATGAATCCAATAACCTCCGGCATGGTAATGACCAACCCAACCCCAAGAAATCTGACCCTCGACCAGGCATTGGCCCAGGCCGAAGCGCGGTTCGTCGCGCGCAATCCCCGCAGCATGGAACGCCACAAGGACGCACGGCAATGGATGCCCGGCGGCAATACACGGTCCGTCCTGCATTTCGACCCGGCCCCGCTGACCATGGCCATGGCGGACGGCTGCATGCTGGAAGACCTGGACGGTCACCGCTATGTCGATTTTCTGGGTGAGTATTCAGCGGGCCTCTACGGCCATACCAATCAGGCGATCCGCGAAGCGGTCGTGACCGCCATGGAATGCGGCACGGTTTTGGGCGCGCCGAACCGCTATGAAGCGGGACTGGCCCAGGAATTGGTTCAGCGCTTTCCCGGCATCGACCTGATCCGCTTCTGCAATTCCGGTTCGGAGGCGAACCTGATGACTTTCGCGGTCGCCCGCGCGGTCACCGGCCGGGAAAAGTTCCTCGCCTTCCGGGGCGGCTATCACGGCGGCTTCCTGTTGATGGACGGGGAGCACGGCAAACTGAACGCCCCCTACGATGTTGAACTGCTCGACTATAACGACACCGAAGGCGCCGTCGCCGCCATCCGGCGCGTGGGCAAGGACCTGGCGGCCGTCAGCCTGGAACCGATGATGGGCAGCGGCGGCTGCATCCCCGCCGACCAGGACTTTCTGGAAGCGATCCGGAAAGAGACCGAAGCCGTCGGCGCGCTTCTGATCTTCGACGAAGTCATCACCTCCCGCCTGTCGGAAGGCGGTTTACAGAAAGTGACAGGCGTGATCCCGGACCTCACCGCGCTCGGCAAATATCTCGGCGGCGGACTGACCTTCGGGGCCTTCGGCGGCCGGCGGGACATCATGGAACATTTCGATCCCTCCCGCCCCGGCGGTTATCTGCATGCCGGCACTTTCAACAACAACGTCCTGACCATGGCGGCGGGGCTGACCGGCCTGACCCAGGTCTATACCTGCAAGGTCGCGAAAACCCTGAACGCGGCCGGCGACGACCTGCGCCGGCGCATCAATGTCTGTTTCAAGCGCGTTGGTATGAAAGCCCAGGCGACGGGCCGGGGATCGCTGATGTGCGTCCATTTCACCGATGCGCCGATCAAACGGCCGCAGGATGTGAAGAAACTGGACCCGCAGATCAAGCGCCTGTTCTATATGGAAATGCTGGAACGCGGTCAGTATATGGCGACCCGCTGCATGATGACCCTGTCCCTTCCCATGGGACATCCGGAATATGACGGCCTTGTCCGGGCGATTGAGGATTTCTGCGTCGATAACGGTCCTCTTCTGCGGGAGCTGGGCTATATCGGGGATTGACCCGGCGGCGGGGTTCCCGACGGGAATTCCAAAGGCATATTGCGATTGGGCCGCGAAAGCCTATATTCCGCGCCATGAATGACCTTGGTTTCGATAAGCGTCCCCAGGATACCCGCATCGTCGTCGCGATGTCGGGCGGTGTGGATTCGTCCGTCACCGCCGCCTTGCTGAAAGAGCGGGGATACGATGTCGTGGGCGTGACGCTGCAGTTGTACGACCATGGCGCGGCGGTGGAACGCAAGGGGGCCTGCTGCGCCGGGCAGGATATCCACGATGCCCGCAACGTCGCCGATGAAATCGGCATCCCCCATTACGTCCTGGATTACGAAAGCAAGTTCCGGGAAAGCGTGATCGACGATTTCGTCGACGCCTATACCCGCGGCGAAACGCCGATCCCCTGCGTGCGCTGCAATCAGACGGTCAAGTTCCGCGACCTTTTGGGCACCGCCCGGGACCTTGGCGCCGAAGCACTGGCGACGGGCCACTATGTCCGGCGCGAAGCGATCGACGGGCGCGCCCGGCTGATGGCCGCCGTCGACGCGTCCAAGGACCAGAGCTATTTCCTGTTCGCAACCACGCAGGAACAGCTCGACTTCCTGCGCTTCCCGCTCGGCGCCAACGACAAGTCCGAAACCCGGCGCTTGGCCGAACGCTTCGGCCTGCCTGTCGCGGACAAGCCGGACAGCCAGGATATCTGCTTCGTCCCGAACGGGTCCTATGCCAGCGTCGTCACCAAGTTCCGGCCGGATGCCGGCAAGCCCGGCGATATCGTCCATCTGGACGGGACCGTGCTGGGCCGGCACGAGGGCGTCGTGAACTTCACGATCGGCCAGCGCCGGGGCCTGGGCATCGGCGGCCGAAACAAGGACGGCAGCGCGGCGGGCGACAACGATCCGCTCTATGTCGTTCGGATCGATCCGGCCATGAACCGCGTCCTGGTCGGGCCGCGCGAAGCCCTGGCCGTGGATGAAATCCGATTGGCCACCTTGAACTGGCTGGGCACGGAAAAACTCTCCGATACGCCCCGTCCGGTGATGGTGAAGATCAGGAATACCATGGCGCCGGTCCCCGCCACCGTCCGCGCGGACGCGGTGGGGGATGTCATCGTTCGTTTCGCCGAACCGGAATACGGTGTGTCGGCCGGCCAGGCCTGCGTCTTCTACGAAGGCGAAACGGTGCTGGGCGGCGGTTGGATACAAAGGCAAGACGCGGCCGCGGCCGCCGCTTGATCATTGCCGTCAGCAGGGTACGCCCGGGCCCTGTGCTCTTTATTCAGCCAATAACGTCGACGGCAGCCAGATGGCGATTGCCGGGAAAATCAGGATAGCGCCGATCATGGCGACCTGGATGACGACCAACGGCGCCACGCCGCGATAGATGGACGCCATGCCGACCCCCGGCGGGGCCGCCCCCTTCAGAAAGAAGAGCGCAAAACCGAACGGCGGCGTCAGAAACGACGTCTGCAAAACCAGCGCTATCAGCGTGCCAATCCAAAGATGCACATATTGCTGCGAACCGAGCAGGGCCGTGAAGTCCAGGCTTTGGATGATGGGGTGAAAAATCGGCAGCGATACCAAAACGATCTCAATCCAGTCGATGAAGAAGCCCAGCACGAACAACACCGCCAGAATCGACATGAGGATACCGAAGTCCCCAAGTTCAAGATGGTCGAAGATCCTGATCGCTATGTCACCGCCATCGTAATACCGGAATACCAGTGAGAAGATGCCGGCCCCCATGACCACGAAAAAGACCATTGCGGTTATAAGCATCGTTTGCATCAGCGCCTCACGCAGGACCGACAGCTTGATGCCGCGATAGAAAAACAGGATCACAGCCGCGCCGCCCGCGCCGATAGCGGCAGACTCGGTCGGGGCCACCCATCCCGCGATGATCGAGCCAAGCACAAAGACGATCAGACCGACCGGCAGGACAAAGCTTCGCAAGAAATAGACAAAGGACAAGCTCCCATTGTCCGCCGGTGCGGAACTGCGGCGCAGATTGCCGTGCATGAAGTCCAGCCCCGCGAAGAAGATGGCATAAATGGCCGCTAACGCGGCGATGGGAACAAGCGGCGCCAGGAATATGTCGGCGATCTTTATTTCAAGCGCGTCGGCGAGAAAAAACAGCATGATGGACGGCGGCGCGATCACCCCCAACGTACCGGCCGCTGCGATCGAGCCGCAAGAAACCTCCGGACTGTATTTTTGCTCGAGCATAGTTGGCAGCGCCGCCACGGCGATGGTCGCCACGGATGCCCCAATGATGCCGGCGGTTGGCGCAAGCAACAAGCCGATGGCGAGAACGGCAATGCACATGCTGCCCGGAATTTTGTGAAAAAGCCGTTGCAGACACAGCAACAATTCCCGCGTTGCGCCACTAATGCTCAAGGCCACCCCCATGAACAATAGCATCGGTACGGCTGGATAGATCAGGTTCTCGCCGATGGCGCCGTAAAGACGATAGGGAATCAAAAACAGGGCCGGAACCGGGAACACATCCAGAACGACACCGAGAAGCGCGAACCCAACGCCGATACCTGCCAAAATTCCACCAACGGGAAAGCCCGTGAACAACAACAGCACAAGGGCCAACAACATCAAATGCGGAAGATGGTCGATCAAATAGTCGATCAGCATCAGCGGTCCTCCCCGTCGGACCCAAACGGACGGGCAAGCCGGTAGCACCCGGCAAGGAAAAGCAGGAGGGCCCCCAGCGGCAGAGCGGACTTCACGATCCACCTGGCGGAGAGACCGAGCGCTGCGCGCGACCCTTCACCCTGGCTGAAAGATATCCAGGTCATCCAGGCGCCGAATCCAACCATGATAAGCGCCATCGGCAACAGCAGGTATACAAGCAGAAAGCGTTCCAGTCTCGTCCGCGCCGCGGGAGAGATCCGGTCCCGGAAAATGTCGACCCTGACATGTCGGTCGCGAAAATACGCATAGCCCATGCCGAACATCGCGCAGGCGAAAAAGAAGTGCCATGCGAGTTCCTGAACCGGCGTGGAACTGTAGCTGAATAAGCGTCGGGCAATGAGATCGAGCAGCGAGACCAGGATCAATCCCGGCAGAAAGCAATATGCCGCCAAATGGCCGCTCCACACGACCACCTTACCGATAATCACCATGAGTTTCCGAAACACCGTTCCCTCCCCTTGAAGCGACTGGGCCGATGCGACTGGGCCGATGCGACTGGGCCAAGCGGGCCGTGGCAAAGCCCGCCACGGTCACAGGCAAAGCGACGTTCATCGTCGACGCTACAAGCTCAAGTCATTGGAGGTTCAAGAATAAAATCGCCTCGCCGCGAACGCCGCCGTGCGGCATGTATTTCTGAAAACCATTTTTTTGTCGTCCGGCAACGCTGGAAGCGCCTAAGCTAGGCACAGGTCGTATAGGATGGAGACGATGGAAAACCGTTTTTTGATCGGGCACCTCGCCACCGTTACCGGATGCAAGGTCCAGACGATACGCTACTACGAACAGATCGGTCTGCTGTCACGGCCGCACCGTTCCGCCGGCAACCAGCGTTTATACGGGCCGGAAGCCGTCGATCGCCTGCAGTTTATCCGGCATGCGCGTCAGTTGGGCTTTTCCTTGGATGCCATTCGAAATCTTCTTGGCCTGTTGGACCAGCCCGCACAGTCCTGCAAAACCGCGGATACCATTGCCCGTATCCAATTGGCCGAGGTAGAGGAACGGATCGCGCAATTACAGTCATTGCGGATCGAGCTGAAGGATATGATCCACCAATGTTCCGGTGGGGCGGTGTCGGATTGCACCATTTTGGAAGTGTTGCGTGACCCGGCGGAAGAAGACACGGAGGCCTCCAGGCACCTATTCCGCTAAGCAGAAAAGTCACCCATCCCCGGCGTCCCCATCGGGTTGATAAATCACGACCAGGGCCGTCGCCTCCCCGTCAATCGCTCTGCCCCTGTGGCGAACTGATGCATCGAAATAGGCGCAATCCCCGGCCGACAGGACGTTGCTTTTGCCATCGGTCTCGAAATCGACCATGCCGGAGAGAATGAAGATCATCTCCTCACCCCCGTGGGAAAAGCTGATATCGTCCCGAAACTCCTCGGGAAAGGTGAAGACGAACGGTTCCATGCTTTTGTGACGGCGCTTATGCGCAACGCTTTCATAGGCGTATCCAAAGCTTGAACCGCCGCGTGCGACCGGCCGGCGTTCATGCGCGCGCACGATCGAGACGCCCCCTGCCTCATCGTCACCCTCATTCTCTGCTTCATCCCGCAGGAAATAGGCGATCTCCGCGTGCAGGGCGGTGGATATGCGCGACAGCGTTTCGATCGGCGGCACCTTCCGGCCGTTCTCGATTTTCGAGAGATAGCCTTTCGTGAAGCCGGTCTGCGACGCCAATTCATCAAGCGTCACGCCCCGCACCTTGCGCAGGTCGCGCAGCCGCCGGCTGATCAATTGTTCTACCGATGTCTCATCCATGCATATGCCGCCTGATCGCTGGTTCCCTACTGCATATACAGGATTCACCGCACTTCCAAATCGCAAGGCAACCATCTTTCCCATTGGGAAACATTGTTGACTTTCACCCGAACTCCTTTACGGTCGCGTCCTGGGAAACATTGTTTCCCAGCAACAGGAGGAACGAAGAATGACGGCGAAACGCAAACCCAAAATCGAGCCGACGATCGGCGGCTCGGTCTATGTCGACCCTAAGGCGATCGACTGGAAGCCCAGCCAATTCGAGGGGATTCAGATAAAGGTTCTGTATCAGAACAAGGAAGAAGGCGAGATGACCTGCCTTCTGAAATGGGAACCGGGCGCGACCCTGCCCTTTCACAAACATCCCGAAATCGAACAATCCTATGTTCTGGAAGGGTCCTTCTACGACCATGACGGCATCTGCCGGGCCGGGGAATATGTCTGGCGGCATCCGGGTTCGTTCCATGAAACGCATACCGACGAAGGCTGTACCATTCTGGCGATCTACCGGAAGCCGAATGTGTTCCAGAACACCGCCGGCTTTTACTCCGATCCGAACGCCAAGGGCTTCGAGGATTGACGCTGATACTGCTCGATCCGGAACCCTTCCGGCCGGAAGCGACCGGGTCGAGCTGCCTTTCAAGGAAAACGAGATGTACGGAATTCTACTCTATGACGGCGTGGAACCGATCGATATCGGGGCAACTGTCGGCGTGTTGTCGATGGCGAAACGGATCGCACCGGATTTGCAATATGTGACCATCGCTAACACACCGGGCACGAAAAACGCTGGTGAAGTCACCTGCGCCAATGGTTTGAGAATTGTCGTCGATCACAATCTGGAAGACGCCCCCGACCTCGCCGACTTGGTCGTCACAGGCGGCCCCGGCTGGGTCGGGGCCGCGTCGGACCAGGATCTGCTCGGCTTCATCCGCGATACCAAGGCCCGGCTGACATCGATCTGCACCGGCGCGATGATCCTGGCCGCCGCCGGCCGGCTGGCGGGCAAAATCGTAACAACCAAGCATGAAGTCTTTGCCGGTGAAACACCGCCCTCGGCTATGCTCGCGGAATGCGCGAAAGTCGACCACGCCGCCCTGGTCGATGACGGCGAGATGGTCACCGGTGGCGGCGTTACCCTGGGAATCGACACGATGTTCTATTGCCTTGCCCGAAGTCATGGCCAGGACGTTGCCGACCAGACCGCCCGTGTGATGGAGTATTCCCGTGCACTCAGCGTCAACCGCATGGAATTGGGGTATCTGCTTAACGGAAGCCCCACGAGCGAACGCGCCGCGTGAGGGGCCCAAAGGCTTGCGGGTTTGCCGCCCCCTTCCCTCAACTGGATTCGGTCAATAATCTCGGCCGGGCCTGGACTTGTAGACCGGAAGGGACAACCCCTTGCCGATCCCCAAGGCCCTGAGCCCGAAGCCGAGGGCAAGGCCGGTTCCCGCCGCATAGACGGGCGGCACGCCGAGTGCGGTCAGCCCGATATGGGCGGCCGCCGCCAGGGCGGCGCAGGTGACATAGACCTCCTTGCGCAGTATCAAGGGCGTTTCGTTGCAGACCACATCGCGGATCAAACCGCCGAAGGTGGCGGTCATCACGCCCATCACGACGGAAACCAGCATGCCCGCCCCTTCCAGCCGGGCGAGCTCGGCCCCCATGACGCCATAGATCGCCACCCCGATCGCATCGGCCCATAACAGGTAAGGATAACGCCGGTCGACGATATGGGCGGCGAAGAAGACGAGGACGGCGCAGACGAGGCAAATCACCATCGGGGTCGGATCGACGGTCCAGAAGACCGGCCGGTCCAACAGCACATCCCGCAACGTACCGCCGCCGATACCGGTCAGGCAGGCGATCAGACCGAAACCGACGATGTCCATTTCCTTGCGGCTGGCGACAAGCGCGCCCGAAACCGCGAAGACGGCGACCGCGACCCAGTCGATGACGGTGACAAAAGGATGCATGCGAAAAGTCCACCCGTCCCTTGTGACGCCGGTCTCCATACGCGCCGGGCCCATTGGGTATTGGCATAGGCCGGGAACGGGTCATTCCGCAAGGGCCCGCGCCGGCCCGCCGCCGCCCCGCCACGGCGCCCCCTGGAACAACCGGGCAATCCCCTGTGCCAAAGGGGAAAACCCCGCTTTTCCTATATTGACAGCCGCGCTCCCCCCCATTAGGTAAACGCCTCGCCTCTCGGCGATGCCCGTATGACAGGGCCGTGGCGGATTAGCTCAGTGGTTAGAGCAGAGGAATCATAATCCTTGTGTCCGGGGTTCAAATCCCTGATCCGCCACCACTTCTTCTATAAATCATAGAGCCTGCAAAAACTGCTAGGATGGTCGTCTCTCGGGACGAGGCCAAGCTGGCAATTGTTCTCGGGTATTGTCTCGAATTTTCTGAAACTGCCGCCTGATTTCACTCGTAGTGAAGCGAGCACCAAGGGCATCTTTTTCATCAAACGCTAGCCCAGAGAATTTGGCACATGGAAATTTGGCCTGAAATTGCACCCAGCCGAAGACTGAGCCCGCTTCGTAAAACCGGGTTCTGGGCGGTGCTGATCGGCGCCTCGGCAATCGTGCTTGTATTCTTGCAGATCGTCGGTCCGGCGCTTGAGCCGCAACCGTCCGCCGCCTCGCAGATCGGCGAAATTGCCGGAGAAATCAAGCGGTCAGCCTGGCGGACATTACTCGGTTTACCCAAACCACAGCCGATCATGGAACCAGCCACCATTTGGAGCTATCTGGCAGTAGTGGCACCAATCTTGGGCGCCATCGGCCTTGTCCTGTCTCTGCTCTCCGGCGTGAGGCGGGAAAACTGGCGCTACGCGGTCTTCGGTGCAAGCCTGAGTGCAGCAGCACTTGTTTTCCAGTTCGTGTGGTGGGTCATTTTGCTGGTGCTGGGCGTACTGTTCCTGATCGCCATCATCGAGAATATCGGCGACATCTTCAGTTTCTAGAGTGTTTGCGCCGCTGGACATCAAGGCCATGCTCCGGGTTCAACCGTCGGCCCCGAAGCTTCACAAAAAAACACGTGCTGGTTCTCGCTATTTGCCCGGTGTTTAAAACTCTGATCCGCCACAATTTCTCACCGTCGGTTTCGTCCGGTCGCTCAGGGACCAACCGAGTTTTCCACGCCGTACCATCTTGCCGTGACCAAGCGGACCACGGACCGCAACGGGCACTCAGTACCCGGTCCTCTCCATAAGAATATGAACGTATACATATGGTTCGAACGGCAGCCCGTAATTGCTCACCGTGCGTCGCCGCCAACACCAATGCCAAGCAAAACTGATCTGATTATTTTACAATAGTTCAGGCCGTTGGGGTGCCCTATGGTACCTTTCAGGCGCTCGGTAATAGAAGCGCACAACATTAGAGAGGGAGCATCATGGATCGTCGACAAGCCCTAAAGACAGTAGCGGTGGCCGCAGCAGCCGCCTCAGTTTTCCCCACGCCCGCCATCAGTCAGGGCGCACGCCACCTTCGGATGGCCACTTCCTGGCCCAAGAACCTTCCCGGCCAGGGAACCAGCGCCGAGCGCATGGCCCAGAACATCGCCAAGTGGTCGGAAGGCAAGATCACCGTGCGGGTCTACGGCGCCGGTGAACTTGTACCCGCCTTCGAATGCTATGACGCCGCCGGATCGGGTGCGTGCGAAATGTATCACGCCGCCGACTATTACTTCCAAGGCAAGTCAAAGGCGCTGAACTTCTTCTCGACCGTGCCCTTCGGCCTTACCGGCACGGAGACCAACGCCTGGCTGTTGTCCGGTGGGCAAGAGTTGTGGGACGAAGTCGGCGCGCAATTCAACGTCAAGTCTTTCGCGGCATCGAACACCGGTGTGCAGATGGCCGGTTGGTTCAACAAGGAAATCAACGGTCCGGACGACTTCAAGGGCCTGACCATGCGCATGCCTGGCCTTGGCGGCGAGGTCATCAGCCAGTTGGGCGCCACCGCCGTCACGTTGCCGGCCGGCGAAATTTTCCAAGCGCTGCAATCGGGCACGATCGACGCCACGGAGTTCGTCGGACCTTGGAACGACCTGACGCTCGGCTTTTACCAGGTTGCGAAATACTACTACTGGCCCGGTATTCACGAGCCGGCGACCGTCGCCTCCTGCGGCATCAATCTCGACGTCTGGAACGATATGTCGGACTGGGAAAAGTCGATTATCGAGGCGGCAACGCGCTACGAGAACGATTTGCTGACGACCGAGTTCGACGTCAACAACGTCCGTGCGCTGGATCAGCTCATCAACGAGCACAAGGTTCAGCTGAAACGCATGCCGGACGAAGTCACAGCGCTGATGCGCGAAGCAGCCAAGGACGTCGTGGCGACCGCGGGCAATTCAGATGCACTGACGAAGAAGGTTTACGACCACTGGAGCGCCTTCCACGAGAAAGCTTCAGCGTGGACCAAAATTTCGGTTCAGGGTTATCTCAACGCCCGATCCAGTTAGTAGAATAGCGGGGTCCGGAAACGGACCCCGCGCTTTCTTATCCGGAAAATAAGAACCTTGCATATATTGCTCGCCCTTTCGCGATTGATCGACCTTGTGAGTTATCGGGTCGGTCGCGCCGTGTCGTGGCTTACCCTGACCATGGTGCTGCTGCAGTTTCTCGTCGTCGTCCTGCGCTATGTATTCGGCACGGGCGAAATTTGGCTGCAGGAAGCCATTATCTACCAGCATGCGTTCGTGTTCATGTTGGGCGCCAGCTTCACCCTTCTGAAGGACGGTCACGTGCGGGTCGATATCCTCTATTCGAATGGATCGCCGCGCGCCAAGGCCACGGTAAATTTGCTCGGCGCGCTGTTCCTGCTGTTCCCGATGATGGCCCTGATCTTGTGGGCATCCTATCCCTATGTGGCGCGCTCTTGGGCCGTCTTTGAAGGGTCGCGGGAAACCAGCGGCATTCCGGCCGTGTTCCTGTTGAAGACAGTAATACTCGCTTTCGCACTGATGATGTTTTTGCAGGGCCTATCAACGGTCATACGGTCCGTGGCGTTCCTGCGCGGCCATGAACTGCCGCCCCTGCCATCCCGGGACGATGAAGCCAACGACCGGGTGGAGGTCTGATCGATGGCGACCCTGACAACGGAAATTCTCGCGGTTGTGATGTTCGCGTCGCTCGTAGGGGTGCTGCTTTGCGGCTATCCGGTTGCCTTTGCGATCGGCGGCACGGCCTTGGGCTTCGGTCTGCTGGCAACCGCGATGGGCGCGTTCGATATTACCTATCTCACCGGGATGCCTCAGCGCATCTACGGTACGATGACCAACGAGATCCTGCTGGCCGTGCCGCTCTTCGTCTTTATGGGCGTCATGTTGGAGCGCTCGAAGGTGGCGGAGTCTCTGTTGGAGAGCATGGGCCGCCTGTTCGGCTCGCTTCGGGGCGGGCTCGGCATTTCGGTAACGGTGGTGGGTGCGCTTCTGGCCGCGTCTACGGGTATCGTCGGCGCCACCGTGGTGACGATGGGCCTGCTGTCGCTGCCGACAATGTTGCGTCGGGGCTATGACCCGAAGCTCGCGACCGGCACCATCTGTGCGGCCGGCACGCTCGGTCAGATCATTCCGCCGTCAATTGTCCTGGTGCTGCTCGGCGATGTCATGGCCTCGGCCTACGCCAAGTCACAGTTGGACCGCGGCATCTTTGCCCCCGATACGGTCTCGGTGGGCGAACTTTTCGCGGGCGCCCTCTTGCCGGGACTCATGCTGGTCGGTCTTTACATCCTCTATCAGGTAGCGATCGCGATCCTCTATCCAAAGGCGTCGCCGGCGGTGCCGATGGAGGAACTGAAGGCCGATGGCGCACCTCCCGTCTGGCAAACGCTCGTCAGTGCGTTGGTGCCCCCCGTCCTGCTGATCGTGGCCGTGCTCGGATCGATCCTGGCCGGGGTCGCGACCCCCACGGAAAGCGCGGCCGTAGGGGCCATCGGCGCCACCATGCTCGCGGGCCTGCGGCTTTCCAAGCAGAGCCCTTGGCCGATTTATGCCGCAGCCATAAGCCTCGTACTTCTTTTATTGCTGACGCAGAAATTCGACATGCGCGTGGCGCGCGATGTCGTAGAGACCGGAAATCAAGTCGCCATCGGCCTCGCCCTGGTCCTGACGCTCGTCCTGATCTGGGGCATCGTCGTCGGGTTGCGGCGCGCGCATGCCGCCGGCGTGCTCGGTTCGGTCGTGCGCAGCACGATGGAGATCTCGTCCGTCGTCTTCGCCATCGTCATCGGGGCCCAGTTGTTCTCGCTGGTCTTCGTCGGCCTGCACGGCGACGATATGGTGCACGCGGTGTTGGCGGACCTGCCCGGCGGCGTCGTCGGCGCGGTGCTGATTGTCATGCTCGTCATGTTCGTGCTGGGATTTTTCCTGGAATTCGTCGAGATCACACTCATCGTCGTCCCGTTGGTCGCACCGGTATTGCTGTCGATGGGCCTCGACCCCGTCTGGCTTGGGGTCTTGATCGCGATGAACCTGCAAACGAGCTTCCTGACACCTCCGTTCGGTTTCGCGTTGTTCTATTTGCGCGGCGTCGCGCCAAAGAGCGTGACCACCATGGACATTTACCGCGGGATTGTCCCCTTCGTCGCAATTCAGTTGTTGGCCCTGGCGCTGCTTGGTGCGTTCCCTGAAATCGCAACCTGGCTTCCGGCGCAAATTTTCAACTAGGTCCAATTGAGTTTCATTCTAGAGCGCCTGCCGCCAGGGAATCGAGATTGCCGCAGTGACCGAACCCACCCCGGACGGCGCGGGAACACGGTGGCTTACCGGTCGACGTTCAGTATTGTCTACGGCACCCTCGATTGGGCCTCTGTCCATTCCGGCGCCTTTGTCCGCAACCAACGGATTCACACATTGCGAACGCGAGACCACGGTCTGTTCGGACGGAATGGCCGAACCACGATAAGCCATGATAGGCTCTTCGATCGGGCCTTAGCACTGTGGCCCATATGGTGACATTCTATCGGGATGAGTGATGTCGGTCGCAAAGGAATTGCTCAAGGAAAATGAACTTTCCCTGCTCCAATTCTGGGATTCGTGCCGCGCCGGGCGCACCATGCCGGAGCGATCTGACTTCAAGCCGGAAGATCTTTACCCTTGGCTGGGGTATCTTCACTTGCTTGAGCCGATCGACGGCGGCCGCGACTTTCGGTACGTGATTTTCACGACGCGGACGCTGATCGGCAAGGACAAGGATATGACCGGAAAATGCGTCAGCGATTGGGGCGACGACCGTGTCGTCCATGCAATACGGCTTTATCGTTCGGTCGTCGACCTGGCGAACCCCATCAACAACGCAATCCCTGAGCGCCACGAAGACGATTGGGTCGTCTATTCGCGCATATGCCTGCCCCTAGGCACGCAAGATACCGTTACCCATGTCGTGTCGATGCTGACGCCGGTGAAAGGCGATTACAGCGATCCGATTCAGCCCACGGTAATAGAGCCGTAGGCACTCGGTTTTCACCCTCTAGGGTGCCCAGAAACGACTTCTATTTCGGTCTAGCGATAAGACGTGGCCGGGATTGCTCAATGCAAGATCACCAAACTAGGCGGCTGTCAGTTAATGGCAGCTCATGTTAAGCTTTTCCGAATATACCTTCAGGCTCCAGCTGGAAATATTAGAAAACCTTATGGAACATAGTGTGGCGGTCGCGAAGGAAAATCTTACAGAGAATGAACTGTCACTTCTCCGGTTCTGGGAAACACTCAGGGCCGGACGCACCATGCCTAGGCGACAGGATTTTGTACCGGAAGAACTTTTCCCCTGGATTGGATTCCTTCATCTTCTTGAACCGATCGACGGTGGCCGCGACTTCCGCTATGCGGTTTTCACGACGCGGACTTTGCTCGGCAAGGATAGAGATTTAAACGGAAAATGCGTCAGCCATTGGGATGACGAGCGTACCGGTTTCGCGATGCGGCTCTACGGTGCCGTCATGCAGCATGCCTGCCCCATCTACAGCGCGCTTCCGGAACGCCATGAAAATGATTGGGTCGTCTATTCCAGGATTTGCCTGCCCCTGGGTTCGAGGGAAAAAATCACGCATATCCTGGCAATGCTGTCGCCACGCGACGGCGAGGTGATCGATCCAATTCTTCCAACGGTTATTGCGGACTAGTGCGACGCAAACTCTGTCGTTCGGGTCAGTGAAGTTGAGCATTTACGGAGAAAACAAAATGCCGAATATCCATACGGATAGCTTTGAAAGGCGTGTTGCAGCGGAAGGGTATGTCACCGTCGCACGCAAACTCGGTCCAGCCGAACGACTCGACGATCATAGTCATGACTTCGACGCCTGGGGCTTGATCACGTCCGGTGAATTCAACATCACCGTCGATGGCGAGACAAAAATCTACCGCGCGGGTGACGAATTCAAACTGGCGGCGGGGTGTGTCCACAGTGAGTGCGCCGGCCCGTCTGGCGTTGCTTTCGTGGCCGGCCGTCGGTCCAAGTCCTAGAACCCGCTCCGTCCCAATTGAGATTGACACAAAGCGGAATAGGAGCCGTAGTTCGGCGATACGCTCGAGTCTTCAAGCGCCCCTTCTGAGGTAAAAAAGTGTCCCTAGACAATCTGAACAGTTGGCTTCTGGAACGCCCGGAAATTGAGACGGTTTTCGCCTGTGTCTGCGATTTGAACGGCACCATGCGCGGCAAGCGCCTGCCCGTCGAACAGGCGGCGAAGATTCTTGGCGGCGGTCTTCGGATGCCGCTGTCGATCTTGAGCGTCGACATCTGGGGCGAAGATGTCGAAGGCAGCGAACTGGTTTTCGAAACCGGCGACTCGGACGGGATCTGCGATTTCACCGGAAGGCCGATCGTATTGATCAACTGGACGAACCGGCCTTCGGCCCTGGCCATGCTTTGGATGCTGGAAGAAAACGGGACGCCATTCGCCGGCGACCCGCGCCGGGCGCTTTCCAATGTCGTGGACAAGTACAAGGAACGCGGTTTGACCCCGGTGGTCGCCACCGAATTGGAATTCTACTTGTATGATCCCAGCGGCACGCAACCGCAGCCGCCATGCTCGCCGATCACCGACAAGCGGCTTGGTTCAGACGGCGCCTTGTCGCTCGACGAATTGCAGCATTTCGACGAATTTCTGGACGATGTCTACGATGCCTGCGCCGAGCAGGACATCCCGGCGGATGCCGCCATTTCCGAGAACGGCGCCGGCCAATTCGAAATCAACATGGTGCATGTCGCCGACGCGCTAAAGGCAGCGGACGACGCCGTGCTGTTCAAGCGGCTTGTCCGGGGCATCGCCCGCAAGCACGGCCTTGCCGCGACCTTCATGGCCAAACCCTATGGCGAAAGATCGGGCAGCGGCTTCCACGTCCATTTTTCGCTGGAGGATGAAACCGGCCGGAACCTCTTCGACAACGGCGGCGAGGAAGGCTCGCCGATCATGTTGAACGCGGTCGCCGGGCTGTTGGCGACGATGCAGGAAAACACCCTGACCTTTGCGCCGCATGAAAACTCGTACCGCCGGCTATTGCCCGGGGCCCATGCGCCCACCAGCGTTGCCTGGGGATATGAAAACCGCACCGCCGCCATTCGAATTCCGGGCGGCAACCCCAAGGCGCGGCGCATCGAACACCGCGTCGCCGGCGCGGATGCGAACCCATACCTGGTTGTGGCGAGCATTCTGGGCGGGGCCCTGGTCGGCATCGAGGACGGGCTGGACCCGGTTCAACCGATCAGCGGCGACGCTTACAATATGAAGTTGGACCATCTTCCGCTCGACTGGGCGACGGCGATCGAAGCTTTCCGGCGCGGCGGGCATGTACAACGGGTTTATTCGAAACGCCTGCAAACGATGTTGGTCGAAAGCAAGATGCAGGAACTCAAGCGCTTCGCCCGTCAGGTAACCGATTTCGAATACGACACCTACCTAGAGGTCGTTTAACCACCTTGCCGGATGGCGCGTACCAGGCAGATGTCACACATGGCCCGAAAGATCGTGTATACGGTCACGCCGCCACACAGTCGGCGAAGTAGTGCATTTGCCCGTCTTCGCCTATTTCCTGCACAAGGCCATGAATATCCGTTTCGAACCCAGGGCATTCCCGGGCGAATTCGCGGTTGAACTTCAGGTATTCCACAATTTTCCGATTGAACACTTCCCCCGGAATCAACAGTGGGATTCCCGGCGGATAGGGTGTGACGAGGCTGGTCGTTATGCGCCCCTCGAGCGCATCGATCGGGACACGCTGCGTCGTCCGGCGGGCGATATGGGAAAAGGCCTCGCTGGGGGTCATGGCCGGCGTCAGGTCGCTCAAATACATGTCCGTGGACAAAACCGCCACGCCGTATTTGGCATAGAGCGCGTGGACATGCTGGCATAGGTCGCGCAGCCCCATCCCTTCATAGCGCGGTTGCTTGGCGCAGAATTCAGGCATGCTGCGCCACATCGGCTGGTTCTTGGCATAGTCGTCCTTGAACTGTTGCAGCGCGGTCAGCAGCGTATTCCATCGACCCTTGGTGATGCCGATCGTGAACATGATGAAGAAACTGTATAGGCCCGTCTTCTCCACCACGACGCCATGCTCGGCGAGATACTTGGTCACGATGGAGGCGGGAATGCCCCAGTCGTCGAACCGCCCATCGAGATTCAGGCCCGGTGTGACGATCGTGGCCTTGATCGGGTCCAGCATATTGAATCCCGGCGCCATATCCCCGAAGCCATGCCAGGCGTCCTCACCGTCTGACGCCTGAACGCCGTCCGCATCGGTTTTCTTCAACACCCAGTCCGCGGTTCGGCCGATGCCTTCATCGACCAGATCGTCGGGGCCCCAAACCTGAAACCACCAGTCGTCCGCGCCGAACTCTTCGTCCACCTTGCGCATCGCACGTCGGAAATTCAGCGCCTCGGCAATGCTTTCCTCCACCAGCGCGGTGCCGCCCGGCGGCTCCATCATGGCCGCGGCAACGTCGCAACTGGCGATGATGCTGTATTGCGGACTGGTGCTGGTATGCATCAGATAGGCTTCGTTGAAGAGGTGCCTGTCCAGTTTTGTGCCTTGCGAATCCTGCACCAGCACGTGGCTCGCCTGACTGATGCCGGCCAACAGCTTATGGACGGATTGCGTGGCATAGGTGACGGAATGCTTGGTCCGTTCCCGTTTTCGTCCCATCGAATGATAGGTGCCGTAGAACGGATGGAAGGAGGCATGCGGCAACCAGGCTTCGTCGAAATGCAGATTGTCGACATAGCCGTCGAGCATGCCCTTGATGGTTTCCGTATTGTAGAGGACGCCGTCATAGGTAGATTGAGTCAGCGTCATGATACGCGGTTTGACCGCATCCACGTCCACGCCTTCAAGCAGGGGATTGGCCCGGATCTTGGCCTTTATCGCATCGATTTCGAACTCGGACTGCGGGATCGGGCCGATGATGCCGTGGTGGTTCCGGGTCGGTTTCAGGAAGACCGGAATCGCGCCCGTCATGATGATCGAGTGCAGAATCGACTTGTGACAATTACGGTCCACCACGACCACATCGCCTGGCGCCACCGTGTGATGCCAAACCATCTTGTTCGAGGTCGACGTACCATTGGTCACGAAGTAACAGTGGTCGGCGTTGAAGATGCGCGCTGCGTTGCGTTCCGACGCACCGATGGCCCCGTCATGGTCCAGCAGCTGACCCAGTTCCTCCACCGCGTTGCAGACATCCGCCCGCAGCATGTTTTC